>Ga0208734_100055_pt1 | contig 49074 bp, 42 predicted proteins | sample Subbio2Aug_QV11A_FD_184824 | JGI IMG/M metagenome (GOLD analysis project Ga0208734, IMG submission 184824) | Serpentinite rock and fluid subsurface biosphere microbial communities from McLaughlin Reserve, California, USA - CR12Aug_QV11A (SPAdes) | ecosystem: Environmental > Terrestrial > Deep... | reverse complement strand
AACGGTAGCGCAGTGAATACCAGACTCTTTATAAAAATTACACTGGAGTAACATTTTCGAAAGGTTGATTTGGCCGAAGAATCGATCAATACGAGATTGAATCTTCTGTTCATTGGGTGTCATTTCTGATATAATATTAGTCATAGGAAACCTCCAAACGGCTGGTATTATTGGGATTTGGACACTTCAATTATACCATACCGAGGGGGTTTTCTGTAGTTTTAATGTCAATTACTATATGGGTTTTTTAAGGTTCAGGTTTGATTTTGGGTGGGAAAGTTGAGTTATATTGTTGAAAGGAAACATATGTTAAGAGAGGAAACTATATAGAAGAAATCTTGACTTATATGATAATTTTTATTTTTCCTTTTTTATTTTATTCTTCTTGCCAATAAAATAAGGAAACATCGACTTATAAGTAGGTCCTCTTGGGACTCGTTACCTATAGTCTAGTTTCCTTTTATATCACAATTATTCTTCCTCGTGTAATTATATTATATTCATGCATTCCTGAAACGTCAATAAAAAGTTTAAGATATAGGAGGAATAAATGCAATGGAATTCATACATGAGGGTGTTTTGAGTAAAAGAAACATTAATTCAGATGGGCAACGATTTTTTATTTGGCTGTGGAAGGAACAACTTCATCCGCTCACAATTGATACTTATAGAGTGCGAGCAATGAATTCAAAATCTATATTGCAAGAATTATATGAAGTTATAGAGCAAGTAGCCAATGGAGTATGGAATTCCAATAATATAAAACTTGTTGCGAGTGAGGCTAGGGAATTAATTTTATGTGATAAAATTTTAAAAAATAAAAATTATTTTGGAGGGCTCCTGAACTTAATTAGTGAATTAGTAACGAGTGACAAGGATTTTATTAAAGCTAAACCTATTTTGAAAGGGATAATCTTTGATTTAGAAAACAATTATTTAAATAATTGCCTAGATAGTTTAGACAAAGCTATTAAAAGTGACAGTATTGAATGCATAGAATTCTTCACGAAATCAATTGCAACAGAATTGATTAATCAAGGATATAGTAAAAACTATTTATTAGAGTTATGTAATGAGGTTTTCTTAAATAGCGATGTTCGTACTTTTAATTGTTACTTTAAAGAATTTGTTCAGAATATTTCTCTTACAAAAAATAATTTTACTGTTACATTAAAGTTAAATTTAGGGAAAGAGAATATACCGGCAAAAATTCTGGATTTTAGTTTTTATAGCGAAAAAGATTTGAAAAAGGATGATGTTGCTGATATAGTAAAGTTTTTTACCGGTCCAGAGCCAAAATTATTCGCACAAACCACTTTAGAGGCACTTGACGCAAACTCAGCTGCATTGATAACTAAAGCTAGGTTTGGCTATGTTTTAGATTTATTATATTACGGGTATCAATATAAAAGTAGGTTTAATTTATATGAAAAATGTCTCGTTCAAAAAGATAAAGAGTATTGCTTCTGTAACTCCACAACTAGTTTAGAGGGTTTTCATATTGATAGCTTAAAATGGTTACAAATAGTAGAAAAGCAATTAAAAATAATACTGGAATCAGAAAAAATATCGATTAGCACCAAAGAAAAAGTAAAGGGAGCTCTTAGATATTTCCGATTATGTAAGGAATCAATAAATATTGAACACCAATTTTTAAATCTTTGGATTGCAATTGAACAATTAGTAAGGACAGGGGAAAAGCATAAGAGTATAATAGAGCCTATAATTACTTTCGTTCCTAAAATAATTTCTTTACAGCACATTAGTAGGTTAATAAAAAATGTTCAAGAGGATTTTAAGAGATGTAGGGTAAGCATTCCAGGGGAATATAGAATCTCTTTTAATAACAAAAATAAGGAAAAATTTATTGCATTAATTAGAGATGAGAAACAATTTGCAGAAATATTAAAAATTAAAGATATAAACCCTTTACTAAGAAATAGGCTACAAAAGCTTCAAATAATACTCTCAACCTCTGAGGAAATTCGGAAGGTTGTAAATAAAAACCACAATGATATAGACCTCCATTTAGCTAGAATGTATCGCATAAGAAATAAAATCGTTCATAATGCCGCTCATGACTTATCAGTATCAGGAATTACAACAAATCTAGTTTTTTATGTTACTCAAGTTATTAATACGATATTATATGAATTGACTTCCTGTGAGTTCCACAGTGATATATGGGATATATTCATAAAAAATAAGTTTACCTTTGAGCAGCTAGACATATTACTAAAAAAAGACCGCGACAATCAAATACCTTTAGAATTTATTATTGCCCCCCTGAAATATCTAAACCCTATGCAATAGTATATGAAAGTTTTACATCCAACTATTTTAATTTGATTTTAATAAATGGTATTTTATCATCATACTTTTCATAGATGTCAACAGCCGAAATAATACATCTTAGACTAGACTATTTTCCCAATCTTCAAACGGATTTTCAAACCTAAAAATATGCTCACTATAAGCCAATTAAACTAAAAACCCCAGAAAATATAGGTTTTCTTATAAAAATAAGCCCGCTATTTACTATGTTTTCTCTTAGAACACAACTCAAAATCAAGCGCCCTCAAAGCTTGCCGGTTCGAGTCCTGCCTTCGGCACCATGGCACCATTGATTCACAGCTCAGTAAACCCTTGTAAGAGTAGTGCCAGGGTAATAGTGACGAATGATTTGTTCAGCGCTATGTCCAACATCCGCTAGACCTCGTGCGCCCCACTGGCTCAGTCCGACACCATGACCGTTCCCGCCACCGCGGAAAAGGACGGTGTCAATGGCTCCGCGGCCGTCCCGCCTGATTTCAATAATAAAGAAGGCGCTGGGAAGGATGGAGTAATTGGCCAGAGTGGAGCCGTCATGCCGGCGCAGCATGATATCGCGCCCGCTCCCCGCCCTGACAGGTCGGAGGGTAAAGCGGATGGTATATTCCTTCCTTAAAAGATATGTGCCTTTCGTCCCGACGATTTCCAGTTCCATAATATTGCCACCCCGCCCGCGGCTGACGACGCGCAGATTCAGGAGTTCTCCCAGAGGTTCCGGGGATATTTCTTTCTGAACGAATGCGGAACCTGCTTTTGTCAGGACAAACTCAGGCTGCGCCTTTTGCCGTTCCGGCAAATAACGGTTGATCACATCTTCCAGTTCTTTTTTTGTCATTTCCGCTTCCCAGCGAAACCAGGGGGACTGCCTGTCATAGGCGTCCCAGTCGGTACGCGAGAAAAAGTCCAGCGCCTCTTTTTCACCGGCCACGTCAGGCAGAGTGCCGTCCCGCAGCTGGGAGTGAGACTTCAGATAGGCCACAGGCGCTGCCGGAAAGCTTTTTGTTGCGCGATCATGCCACACTTCCTCAAAATTGGCGGTGATACCGGAGGATGTGGAAAAGAAGCGGGTGTCGGCCACCGAGCCGTCATAAGTGACGATCAGTGCGGCTGTCTCGTCTACAGCCTGGCTTGCTGTCGGGTTTTCAGGCACATTATTATAAACCTGTGAAGCGGTGCTGTCGTCAACGTGGGCCGAAAGATGACGGAAGCCGCTTCTGTACATGGAAGCCACAGCGTAAGATCGGGCGGCCAGTGCCTGTGCTTTCAGTGGGACAAGCCCGAAGGAAACAGGCATTTCGCTTGGCACCACCGAGTAGAGATAATACTCCAGCGGCAATTCATTGACAATATAGAGCGAGCCGTCCAGCGCACGTATTTCTGCGTGTCCGCGGTAGAGCGGCGTAAAAGAGGGGTTGCCGCGACGGATGGCAGGGAAGCGGATCCGGCCGTTTTTTTCCGGCAGGATAAACAGCCGGTTCGGCGATCTGTATGTTCCGCCTCCCGGAAATGTCACTTTAATAGATTCTCCCTCCGGGGAAAATGAGAGAATCGCCCCAGCCGGAAATGAAATGCGCTTTCCGGTCACCTTGTCCGCCAGCTCGAAAGCCGTATCCGCTGTAAGTGACACGGAGCGGTGCGCCAGTCCGCCAAACCCTTCCGTGTTCAGCACAACCCTTATTTTTTCCGGACTGTACGACTCTGGCAGCACCACAGCCCTTATTTGGCTGTCATCGAGATAAACAGTCAGGTTTTGCATTCCGATGATTAATTCGTCCCGCGTTGCGGCTTTTAACCTGCTTTCGGACGGGCGGAAAAAAGCGGCATTGTCTGCCAGAGGGAAGAAGCCGGATTCTTCTCCTTCCAGTGAGCTGTTTGTGAACGTGAGAAGTTTGTTCACGGAGAGCGCTTCAAATGCGCTGAAGTGGACCAGCGTATCATCAATTCCCACGGCAAAACCTGCACCTGCGGCCGTTTCCCCGGCTGGCTGCAGGCGCATTTCTGTAAAAGTGCCTGCACCGTCAAGAAACCGCACAGTTTCGCCGGCAGTGCCGATAGCTAATGCCACAGGAATTACTGTCAGCTGGGGGAAGGACGATATCTGCCATTCTCCGTCCCTGCGCTCCAGTGCCACGTCCATGGTATAGGGGGAGTTGCCCACCAGGAGGTGAACGGTAACCGTTGCGTGCCTGTACGGCAGGGTTTTTTCGGGAATGCCTGCCGATGTCAGCTGAAAAAGGCCCGTTGTTGCCAGAGACTCTAAAACAGCGTTCCGGTTTTCTATATCTGTGTCCAGAAAGCGTTCTGCGTTTGTGTCGCCCTTAATGGCCAGAGCAAAAAACTCTTCCACGGCAGCCACAGCTTTTTGTTGCGCAGTCTGGCGGAGGTTTAGGGTGTAGCCGCCGGCAATTGCCATTATTAGCAGGAAAAGGACAAATTTTCGCATGCACAGTCCTCCAATGTATGTCTTGCCACTCTATTTATCCGTTATCACCCTTCCCTTTCTCCTTCATTCAGAAGGCTTATACACATTTACTTTACCACAGTAGTTGCAGCTTATCCACTAACTGTTTGCATCATTTGAAGGATTGCGGGTTACGGTGAATAACATATTTCAGGATTAACGCAAACAGGTGGTTAAGTCGCTTAACCACCTGTTTCTGCAAAAACTAACCTCCATTGTATCAAAGGAGGCCGTAGAAGAAATGGTTCTAAAAGAAGGAGATTCTGTCAGCGCTGTAATTAAATCCACCTCGGTTATGATTATGAAGTAATTTGTATTTTCGGTTTTTTCATTAAGAATTCCGGGTAACAAGTACCTCATCGGATTTCGCGCAGCAATTATTAATGCATGTTACAACAAAAACTCGGCCCAGAGTGCTTGTGGGTACCTGCCAAAGAATTTCAGCAACACCAGTAACAGCACTGGGACAATCAACGCCGATGAGACGGGCAAGTTCACAGGTTTCAGTGCCGGTAGGCTCCAGGAAAAAGAAGGCTCGGGAAACCGGGCGATTGGAAGTGGCCCGTACAATTACACGGGCATTAAGCTGAACAGCTCCGCCAGTCACTGGCAGAGGTTGCCCGGCCTCTGTCAGAAATTTTAGTGTAAGCACACGAAGATCACAAACAGGTTTGGGTTCAGGCTTGGGTTTGGGTGGCTCGGCGGGAATGCATATTGCCTGACCGACAAAGATAATGTTCGGGTTTATGATTTGTGGGTTCGCGGCAAGAATGTCATCAACCGTTACTTTGAATTTTTGGGCAATACTGAAGAGGGTATTGGTAGGTTTTACAGTGTAAAGTTGGCCGTCACATTTTTTTGGTGGTCGCGGGATTTGGCTTTCTTTGGAAGGATGGATCGCGCGTGTAAACTTATCATCGCTCAAAGCTATCACCTCCTTATTGAATAGTTGCTATAGTATATGTCAACTATTCAATAGGGGTTATGCTTCATCTACCATTTCTTTTCTGTTTTCAGCAAGTTCAATGACAAGGTAGTTGGTCATGCTTGCTTTTCAATAAAAGACATCCTACAGTGCTGTTTCTCCTTCTTCGCCGGTCCGGATGCGGATGACTTGGTTAATATTATCAAAGATGAATATTTTACCGTCTCCAATTTCACCGGTTCGGGCGCTTGTCAGGATAGCTTTTTTAACTTTTTCCACCTCGCTGTCTTTGACTACCATTTCCAGCTTAATTTTCGGCAGCAGTTCCACCTTGTATTTTTCTCCGCGCCACTGCTGGACAACGCCTTTTTGTGTACCATGTCCTTCAATTTCCGTGACAATTAACCCATTGCAGCCCATCTCTGTTAAAGCATGCTTCACGTCAGCAAGTTTTTCCGGACGAATTACAGCAGTAATCAACTTCATTGTGGGGACACTCCTTTCAAAGGAATTCCGGCTTGTTGCCGGCTATCTATGCCGCTAAGAGCACTGAGCGAGTAGGCGGGCTTGCGGGTCATAAAATCAGGATAAGCCTCATTTCCATGCTCGCCTGTGTCAAGCCCTTCGATCTCCTCCTGCAGGCTGACTCTAATCCCCATCGTCATTTTAAGTGTTGCCCAAACCAGCAAGGCAGCCGAAAACACAAAGGCTCCCACCGAGACCACCCCCATTAACTGAGCAACCAGCAGTCCGGTTCCACCACCAAACAACAGACCGTTGCCGGTAGCCACACCTGTTATGCCATCTTGGGCAAAAAGACCTACCGCCAATGTTCCAAAAATACCATTGACTAGGTGGACGGAAAGCGCTCCTACCGGGTCATCAATTTTCAGGCGGTCAAAGGCCACAACAGAGACAACAACCAGCACACCGGCAATCAGCCCGATTAGCAGCGAACTGCCGACACTGACAAAGGCGCAGGCTGCTGTAATGGCTACCAAGCCGGCCAAGCCTCCATTTAATGTCATGCCAAGGTCTGGTTTGCCAAACAGTAGCCATGAGGCGAGCGTAGCGCTGAGAACAGCTGCTGCGGCAGCGGTGTTTGTGGTAACGACTATGTGGGAGATAGCCTCCGGATTTGCCGCCATGGTAGAGCCGGGATTGAAACCGAACCAGCCAAACCAAAGCACTAATGTACCAAGTGTGGCCAAACTTAGATTATGGCCGGGAATGGGGACTATTTTGCCGCTTGCCGTATATTTACCAAACCTCGGCCCCAAAAGCAGGACTCCGGCCAGTGCCGCCCAGCCGCCTACCGAATGAACTACGGTTGAGCCGGCAAAATCAAACATCCCATTTTGATACAACCAGCCTCCGCCCCAGATCCAATGACCTACCACCGGGTAAATGAGCATGGTCAGGAAAAAGGAGAAGACAATAAAGGATTTGTATTTTATGCGTTCAGCCACCGCTCCGGAAACAATAGTGGCAGCTGTCCCAGCAAAAACAAGTTGGAAGAAAAATTTGGCCATCAAAGGCACTCCGGCCCAGGAAAGGGCTGAATATACACCCTGGTAGGCATCGCCGGTTGCCGGAGAGTTATCGGCTCCGCTTAGAAAGAAAAGCCCGCTTGTTCCAAAGATAGAGTTGCCGTCACCAAACATCAGGCCAAAGCCGAGGAACAGGAAACCCAATGACGAAACTGCAAAAACAACAAAATTTTTGGAAAGGATATTAACTGCGTTTTTTGCTCTGGCAAAGCCTGTCTCAACCATAGCAAAACCTAAATTCATAAAAAACACCAACATTGCTGCAATCAAAACCCAAATCGTATCCAGTGCCACTTTAGTGTCCATCATTTCTGCCCTCCATTCATTATTTGCACTAACCACCATTTAGACTGCTCGGCGTAATGTCCCTTACATAGCTCTCACCTCCCTCAACAAGAGTAAGGGGCACGCCCCTTACAAACCCCAACGCATAGGATCGTAGCTTCCCTGAACGATATAATTTTACTATGCTACAAAAAAACGAGGGGGCTGGTCTTAACAGACCAGGCACCCTCGCCTAAAACGTACGATTCGTAGAATTTAAAGTCTAGCCAAATAGCGGTCGATTTCCCATTGATGTACCGCCATTTTGTACTCCTGGTATTCTTGCTTTTTCGCCTCCATAAATCGCTCGAAGATATGCTCTCCCAGCGCATCCTGGATAATACTGCTGTTTTCCAGATTGCTTAAGGCTTCTTGCAAGCTGCCTGGCAAACTAGCGATACCCATGGCTGCCCTCTCTTCGGTTGTCAGACGGTAAATATTTTTCTCTACCGGAGCGGGCGGTTGTATTTTGTTGCGAATACCATCCAACCCTGCTTTTAACATCACTGCCAAGGCTAGATAAGGATTGCAGGACGGGTCTGGGGAGCGCACCTCAACCCTAGTGCCGACACCACGACGCGCCGGAATGCGAATCAGCGGAGAGCGGTTGCGCTGCGACCAAGCAAGATAAACCGGTGCCTCATAGCCTGGTACGAGGCGTTTATAAGAATTTACCGTGGGGTTGGTAATCGCCGTAAAAGCCGGCACATGCCTTAAGATGCCGCCGATATAATGCAAAGCTGTTTCGCTAAGCTGGTACGGTGCGTGTTCATCGAAAAAAATATTTTGGTTATCCACAAAAAGTGATTGGTGGGTGTGCATGCCTGAACCGTTAATACCGAAAATCGGTTTCGGCATAAACGAGGCATGCAGGCCGTGGCGCTGGGCGATTGTGCGCACTACGAACTTAAAAGTTACCAGTTTATCGGCGGTGGCCAGCGCTTCATCATATTTAAAGTCGATCTCATGCTGCCCTTCGGCTACCTCATGGTGGCTGGCCTCGATTTCAAAACCCATTTCCTGCAGTGTCATAACCATATCCCGCCGTGCACTTTCCCCTAGGTCCACGGGAGAAAGGTCAAAATAGCCGCCTTTGTCGTGAGTAATGGTAGTGGGACGACCGCTTTCATCGATATTAAACAGGAAAAACTCGGCTTCCGGTCCGGCATTCATTGTATAGCCCAATTCACGCGCTTCCGTCAGCACCCGTTTGAGTGTGCAACGTGGGCAGCCGGCAAAGGGTTCGCCGTTTGGTGTATACACGTCACAGATGAGGCGGGCGACGCTGCCGTCACGTGGCCGCCACGGGAAAATGACAAAAGTATCGGGATCCGGTCTTAAGAATTGGTCGGATTCTTCAATCCGCACGAATCCTTCGATGGAAGAACCATCAAACATCATCTCTCCGTCAAGCGCTTTCTCCAGTTGTTCAACCGGAATAGCAACGTTCTTTAAAATGCCAAAAATGTCGGTAAACTGGAGACGGATAAATTTTACGTTGGCCTCCTTGGCCATGTCCAGAACATCTTGTTTTGTGTAGCCCATCGTTTCAGCAACTCCTTATTTTAGATTGAATAAAAGATCCCCTTTTTGAAGATTGTCTCTCTCGGGTGACACTGCCGCCTGCATTTTTTTTGTTTTATCTACGGATGTTTAAATTCGTGAGCATTAATTATCGCCTCAGCAATGTTTTTCATTGTTTTCCGTTTATTCATGCTTTGCTGTTGAATAATCCTGAAAGCATCATTTTCCGAACATCCGTGTGACTCCATCAGAATTCCTTTCGCCTTCTCAACAACCTTTCGTGTTTCCAGAGTTTCTTTAGTTTTCGCCAGGTCATCTGATAATTTCCGCAGCCTGCATATGCCAGCCGCAGCGAATTCTACCGCTGTCAACAGTGCCGTCTCATTAACAGGCTTCTGGATCTGGCCAGAGATAGTTGATTTCTGTTTGATACGGGGATAAGCACTTAACAGCACCAAACCAATTTGACCATCCTCCTCCAATAGTTGAGCTGTTAGCATTCCTTGTTGGCTATCGATGTCCACCACAGCTACATCAGGTTGCAGCCCTTGAATTAGGCGGAGCACTCCCGGTCCGTTGCCGGCTTCTTTAACAACCATATAGCCTGCCATTGCCAGGATAGAGCCAATCTCTTTTCTGATTGCGATAGAATCTGAGCTAATGGAAACTCTGACACTATTCATAAGTCACCCCCCGTAAACAAAAAACGCCTCAATACAGAGAAAATCTCTGAATTAGGCGTCACTGCCCAGTACAATATTGTACCCGTTCGTTGTTGTTTTCAATTATAAATCAGAGCGGTGAAGTTTGCAATAGCTGATTCAAAAAGATTTTGCCAGCTCTACAAAGCAAAAAGTTCCTGAGAAAAACCTCTTAACAAAGTTTAGGTAATTGTGTATACTGTTAGTAGTAAACAATGGCGTTTGCTTAAAAGTTAGCTATTCATTCAGTTTTGCGTGAATGCTAACCTTTGGGCATGCGCCTATTTTATTGTTTGCAGGGGAGTTTTTGAAGTGCTTAAAGAAGGTCAGATCAGGATTCCTTCAGGTTGCGCGATCTCGGGCATATTTTCAAAATCGGGTGAAAGGGTATGCGGAGATAAGATAGTCCGATCAATTGCTATGATGCATGACCGCAGCAACGGTTTGGGAGGTGGTTTTGCAGGATACGGAATTTATCCGGAATATAAGGATTATTATGCGCTGCATGTTTTCTACGATAGTCTAGCGGCGAAGAAAAAATGTGAAAAACTCTTGGAGGAAAATTTCGATATCATAAATCTAGCGAAGATACCCACTAAAAAAACACCGAAGATCACAGGTGAACCACTTATTTTAAGGTATTTCGCACTCCCTTCGCCTGTGAAGCTTTCAGAGAGCCAGCTTGACGAAAAGGAATTTGTTGCGCGGGTCATGATCGAAGCTAACACGAAGTTAAGCGGCGCATATATTTTTTCGTGCGGAAAGGACATGGGTGTTTTTAAAGCTGTGGGCTTTCCTGAGGATGTCGGCGAATTTTATCGCTTGGACGAGTATGCGGGATATTCATGGACAGCTCATGGCAGATATCCGACAAATACTCCCGGTTGGTGGGGAGGTGCGCATCCATTCGCGATGCTTGGGTTTTCGGTTGTGCATAACGGTGAGATTTCCTCGTATGACGCTAATCGCCGGGCGATTGAGATGTATGGATACAAGTGCACCCTGCTTACTGATACTGAGGTTATAACTTATATGGTTGATTATCTGAACCGCAAGATCGGTTTAACGATGAGCGAGGTTGCCTCTGTATTTGCTGCTCCTTTTTGGCAAACGATCGACAGAATGGATCCTCTTGCTCAGGCAAAATATGAGTACTTGAGAAACCTTTTTGCTTCGCAACTTATCACAGGTCCGTTTTCAATTTTAGTCGGTTTTGAGGGCGGTCTGATGGCTTTAAACGATCGGCTCAAGCTCAGATCGATGATTGCTGCGGAAAAAGATGAGATGGTTTATTTTGCTAGTGAGGAATGTGCCATTATGGCGATTGAGCCGGCACCCGACAGGGTGTGGTCACCTAAGGGTGGGGAAGCCGTCATCGTTACGCTGAACGGAAGTGATCAGGCATGGCAATAAATTTTTTATATCCCGAATATGAAATAGTACGAAATACGGCTAGATGCACAGTCTGCAGATTGTGCGAGAAACAGTGCGCCTATGAGGTGCATGTCCATCTTGAAAAAGAGGACAAAATGGCCGCAGATGAAGCTAAATGCGTAAACTGCCACCGCTGTGTTGCCATTTGTCCGGTAAGGGCGCTTAAAATTGTCAAGACCGATCATACGTTCAGACAGAATGCGAACTGGAGCGGGAGCATCATTCAGGAGATTTATCGCCAATCAGCAACAGGCGGTGTTCTTCTCTCAAGCATGGGTAATCCTGAGAAGTACCCTGTATATTTTGATAAGATACTCATCAACGCGTCCCAAGTGACGAATCCATCTATAGATCCTTTGCGGGAGCCTATGGAAACGCGTGTCTTTTTAGGTGCAAGACCATCAGAGATCAAGAGGGATGAACAGGGAAATCTGATCAATAACTTGCCTGCACAGCTCAAGTTAAGTGTGCCAATAATGTTTTCTGCGATGAGTTACGGCTCGATAAGCTACAACGCTCATGAGAGCCTTGCGCGCGCATCCAAAGAACTTGCGACTTTCTACAATACAGGAGAGGGAGGGCTTCACGAGGATTTCTACACATACGGGAAAAACACAATAGTTCAAGTCGCCTCGGGAAGGTTTGGCGTTCATGTGGAGTATCTCAAAAGTGCGGCGGCGATAGAAATCAAGATGGGTCAAGGCGCAAAGCCAGGCATAGGCGGGCATCTGCCCGGAACAAAGATAGTGGGCGATATCTCAAAGACACGCATGATTCCAGAAGGTACCGATGCTGTTTCTCCCGCACCTCATCATGATATCTATTCCATCGAGGACTTGCGTCAGCTCGTGTTTTCCTTAAAAGAGGCGACAAACTATGAGAAACCGATCATAGTTAAAATTGCGGCGGTGCACAATGTGGCTGCGATCGCAAGCGGCATAGCAAGAAGCGGGGCGGATATTATCGCAATCGACGGCTTTCGCGGTGGTACGGGAGCGGCTCCAACAAGAATAAGGGATAATGTAGGCATTCCCATTGAGCTTGCGCTCGCTGCTGTCGATCAAAGGCTTCGCGATGAAGGCATCAGGGACTGGGTTTCAATAGTGGCTGCGGGAAGTATCAGAACAAGTAGCGACTTGATTAAGGCGATCGCTTTAGGAGCGGATGCTGTCTACATTGGAACTGCCGCTTTGCTCGCGCTTGGGTGTCATCTGTGCAGAAGCTGCCAGACAGGTAAATGCAATTGGGGTATAGCGACTCAGTCACCTCAGCTTGTAAAAAGGCTCAACCCTGAGATTGGTTACAAGCGACTGGTCAACCTTGTGACGGCTTGGGAGCATGAAATAAAGGAAATGATGGGCGGCATGGGCATAAATTCCATTGAAAGCTTAAGGGGTAACCGGCTTATGCTAAGAGGAGTCAGCCTGAATGAAAAGGAGTTAGAGATTTTAGGGATCAAACATGCAGGCGTATAATTTATACAGGAAGTGAAAGACCGTTTAAGTAAAACTTCTTGGGGCTGCTGGTGTAAATTAGGGCGATGATGGGCAAGGGAAGTGGGAGGTGTGCCGATTTGACAATCATAGATGCGGGGAAGATGCATTTTAGGCAACTCAATGATAAAATTCGCGGGATGAATGAAGATGTTACGATATGCGGTTGCATGGGTCAGCGTTATTTAGGCTGCGGGCTTAAAGACAAAATTCTTACAATTCATGGTACCCCGGGAAATGCCATGGGAGCCTATCTTGATGGAGGCAGCATAATTGTTCATGGCAATGCGCAGGACGCGGTAGGCGATACGATGAATGACGGAGCTATAATTATACACGGAAACGTCGGCGATGCCCCTGGCTATGGAATGAGGGGCGGGAAAATTTATGTGCGGGGTAATTCCGGATACCGCACCGGCATTCATATGAAGCAGCATAAGGATAAAAAGCCGGTAATCATAGTCGGAGGATCTGCCGGCAGTTTCTTGGGTGAATATCTCGCCGGCGGGATCTTGATAGTGTTAGGTATCGGCGTAGACAGAGATTCTGTGGGAAATTTTTGCGGAACAGGCATGCATGGGGGCAAAATATTGATAAGAAATCATCTTGAACTGCCGAATCTTCCCGAGCAGGTGGTGAAAACGGTTGCGACAGACGAGGAAAAAGGGGAAATAGCCGATTTTCTCCGTGAATACTGCAGTATATTCTCGCTGGATTTTGAAAGCCTCATAAAGGACCAGTACCTTTTGCTGCGTCCTGACAGCCAAAATCCTTACAAAAAACTTTACACTTACTATTAGCAGAGGTGGTCGCTAGGCAGGGGAGTTGGGAGCAGTCGCTTAAGAAGTTTGTGCTAGGAGGTTGTGACGTGAAATTTACTAAGATGCATGGTTTGGGCAATGACTTTATCGTGGTGGAAGACTTTGATTTGAGACTTAAAAATCTCAACAATCTGGCGCGCTCGCTGTGCCACCGGAACTTTGGCATCGGCGCCGATGGCTTGGCGTTGTTACAGCTTTCGCAAAAAGCGGCGTTTCGTGTGCGAATTTTTAACTCCGACGGGAGCGAGGCGGAAATGTGCGGCAATTTGCTACGTTGCGTCGGGAAATATTTATATGAAAAAGGTTTGACACATAACACTGTCATTTCGGTGGAAATGTCCCAAAGCGTCAAGTTCCTCCGTTTGCGATTAGACGGTAAGCTAGTTTCTGCGGTAGAGGTTGATATGGGAGAGCCTATTTTAGATAGTGACCTTGTGCCGCTGACAGGAGAGCGGCGCTATGCGGTTGCAGAAGAAATTAGTGTTGTGGGGGAAAGTTTTCAAATGACTGCCGTCTCAATTGGTAATCCTCATTGCGTGATTTTTGTTGCAGACCTTGCCGCTGTGCCGCTGGCAGTGTGGGGACCGGCGCTGGAAACTCATCCGGCATTTCCTAAGAAAACAAATGTAGAGTTTGTACAGGTAATTTCAGGAGGAGAGGCCTCTTTTCGCGTTTGGGAGAGGGGGGCTGGAGCTACGTTGGCTTGCGGTTCCGGTGCCTGTGCCGTACTTGTGGCGGGCTTTCTAAATGGGCATCTCGCACGTGAGGCGACGCTGCATCTGCCGGGCGGCTCCCTTGAAATCCATTGGCGCGAAGATAATCATTTGTACATGACCGGTTCCGCAACAGAAGTATTTAGCGGCGTCCTTTTAACAGGACCGGATTTTTCCGAAAAATATTTTTAGGGAGTGATTTTTTTGCTTATCCAACCTGCTGAAAGAATTGAGAAATTGCCGCGGTATCTTTTTGCTGAAATTGATCGGAAAATTCGCATTGCCCTAGATAAAGGCGTAGATGTAATCCGGTTGGGAATCGGCGATCCCGATAAGGCTACTCCCTGCTATATTGTCTCTAGAGCTATGACAGAAGTGCAAATGCCGTCCAATCATACTTATCCGCCTGATGCGGGCCTTCCTGAATTTAAACAGGCTGTAGCCTCATATTATAAAAAGCGTCATAATGTAGAGTTAGACCCTGAAAGAGAAGTCGCAGTTTTGCTTGGGTCAAAAGAAGGAATCGCCCATATCTCCGCATGTTTTGTTAATCCCGGCGATGTAAACCTTGTGCCAGACCCCGGATATCCGGTTTATGGTATAGGCACTATGTTTGCCGGCGGTGAAGTTTACCGTATGCCGCTACTGGAGGAAAACTTCTTTTTACCTGATTTAGCTGCGATTGACCAGAGCGTGGCAGATCGTGCCAAGCTGATGTTTTTAAATTACCCAAATAATCCCACCGGTGCAGTAGCTTCTCCGGAGTTTTTTGCAAAGGTTGTGGAATTTGCCAACAGGCACAATGTGATAGTCTGTCATGACCAGGCGTACAGTGAAATTGCCTATGATGGCTGCAAACCGATTTCCTTTTTGGAGGTGCCGGGCGGGAAAGATGTCTGTATTGAGTTCGGTTCCCTTTCGAAAACTTTCAATATGACGGGTTGGCGCATCGGCTATGCTGTCGGACGTGCCGAAGTGGTGGAAGTGCTTTCCCGCTATAAGACAAATATTGATTCCGGTACTTTTAAAGCTATTCAGTATGCTGGAATGGAAGCTCTTACTAATCCGGAAATGGCAAGTTTCCAGGAAAAAATGTCTGCCATCTATCAGGAGCGTCGCGATGTAGCCGTCAGTATGCTGACAGGCATGGGTATAGCAGTATGTGTGCCTAAAGCCGCATTTTATGTTTGGGCGAAAGTCCCCGCTGATTTTGCTTCATCCACAGAATTTGTCAGCCATATTCTTGAGGAGACAGGTGTAGTGATTACACCCGGTCGAGGTTTCGGAGAATATGGTGAAGGGTACTTTAGGATTGCTTTAACAGTAGATGTCCCGAGAATGCAGGAAGCAATGGAGCGCATCAGCAGAGTTCTGAAAAAATAGATAGAATAGGGCTATTGGCGAATATCCAATAGCCCTATTCTAATCCCTGCACCAAACCTTTACTGGAGCAATAAATAGAGATGAAATTATACTGCCATACTCTCTGTTCTGTTTAATATCATCTTGATCAACGATATGCACATCCAGCATGCAGTTCATCCTAAACTCTTCCTTGCCCAGCATAACTTGATAGCTATTCATCAAGTAGTAATCAAGGATCTGTAGTGCCCTTTGCGTTCTACCATGCTTGGATTTTACTTGGACAATCAGGTCAATATCTGAGTTAAAGCCAGCATTGTCCGCCATTGTGGAGCCATATACATAAACACTCACTAGATTATCATCAATACTTCCCAGGTAACTGGAGATGCCTTTGGCTAAAGCATACCTTAATCGGCTATGCGTTTTTTCCTGCCCTGCCTGGAGAGTTCTGCAGAAATCGCCCTCTGTAAGATGTTCTTTTTTACAGCAAAACTGCACTGCTTCCGCCATAATCTTACTGATGTTTTGATGATAATCCCTTGATTCCATCTGTACCCCTCCCAGAAAGGCAATGGGTTTCCAGGGGACAGTTTATTATTTCGAAGAGGCTGAACGTATTGTATATATTTCTGTCGTGGACTGGCCTCCTAGGATGCGATCTGCCTCAGCTCTGTCTGAGTCCATTACAAAAGGAATGCCACTAACATCTTCAGCTTCACGGGTCAAGGAGACTAAATCATCCCTGGTGATATATGCGAGCGAGAATTTACGTGCTCCACACATTAGTTGCTGCATTCCTGTTTGCAAACGATCAAAGTAAGTGTATAGACCCAATGCACCAGCAGGAATTTTGTGTACTTCATTTCCGTACGTGTCCTTTAATTTGTGAATCGAGTTAAAAATCTGCTCGCGGGTAGTGCCAAATTTTGTAGCTATGTCAGTCGGTACTTTGCCGTCCACAATTGCTCTACCCAAGGTTTTACCCACCATCACAGCTGTTAGGGGAGCACGGGCCATGCCGATGGCATTCACATAAGGTGCAGCCAGGGCAAAACCTTTGAAAATTTGATCTTCCAAACTAAAGCCGCCAGCCATACAAACATTGGGGACAAATTCTCCCTGATGCTTAATACGCTCCAGGTAATCGTAGAGTAAGGACTCCAAATATATCGTGGGAATACCCCATTCATTCATCATCCGCCAAGGGCTCATCCCTGTACCACCACCGGCACCGTCAACTGTCAACATATCAATCTTCGCTTGAGAAGAAAACTTAACAGCACGGGCCAAATCGGCTGGACGATATGCTCCCGTCTTCAAGAACACATATTTAGCTCCAAGATTTCTCAGCTCCTCAACGCGAGCTAAAAATGATTCTTCTGTCACCATCCCTACCCGCGAGTGACGCTCAAACTCTTTAAACGCACTGGATTTAAACAATTCCTGCACCGTCAGATCCTCTGGATCAGGATAAACCACATAGCCGCGTCTTTTTAATAGGAGGGCTTCTTTTAAAGTGGAAATCTTTACTTCTCCGCCGATATTCTTAGCACCCTGACCCCACTTTAGTTCCACAGCATTAACACCTAGTTCCTGAATTGCATACTCCAGAACACCTAGCGTTGTATCTTCCACATTGGACTGAACAACGACTTCACCATAGCCGTCCTGCCAATCCCAGAAATCTTGCACTCTTTTTTTAAGGTTGGGAGAATGTACAACTCTGCCATTCTTAATCACACACTCAGAGTCCATGCCACAGACGTTTTCACCAATAGTAAGGATCGCGCCTGAGATGGCTGTGCCGGTGGCTAAGTCTTCCCAGTTAATAGCCGCTACTTTCGTAGAGCCAAGACCTGGCACAACAAATGGAATTTTTAGTTTAATCGGATCCCCGGTTCCAATTTTACTTTCCACGTTAACTGCAGGGAAAATAGCTTTGTTGCTATCTGCTTCGATACCCTGAGCGCCAACAGCTGTCCCCATAATATTAAAGTGTGAGAAATCAACGGGATAATCTTTTTCGGAAGCAAAGGTGGTAGTACCATAAGGCTGTGGGTAAAGAACCTCCCTGCCACGAAAAGCGGACTTTCCAACCTCGCACAAGCCAGGACACCCCTCCAAACATGTGGTGCAGAGACCACTAAACGGTGAAACACTATCAGGTGTTCTGTTCTTGGTAAACGTTGCTTTACTGGCATTTAACCCCTTACTAAAAGTCATGCTTCTCCTCCCTTTCTCAATATAACGGAATGTATTCCACAATTGAAGTAGATTTTTCGATTTTTAATTCCGCATGGTGGATTATGATTCCGTTAATCTATATTTACATTATAGATGCGCTTAAATTCTCTGTCAATGGAATAGTATTTCATAATGCGAAAACTTTTGCAGTAATTTTGTTGTTTATCGGTTACCTCTCGGTTAATATCAGCGCTAACTTCTGTTTGTTGAAAATGCTTTCCACAAAAAAAAAGAAAGCAGGCGAAATGGCCTGCTTTCCTAGCGATTTAAGCTTATACCTATTGGGTTGTGGATATTCTACCGTCCCATCCCAATGATAATGACAATTTTCTTGCAACCTCTTGCACTACATCGATGAGCTCGTTATTTAAGTAGTATGATGTGATCCTAGTACTAGGTCCAGAAACACTAATTGCCGCCACGACTTGACCACCGTGTTTTCTCACTGGTACTGCCACGCAACGCATATCTTTTTCACGTTCACCCATATCGAGAGCATAATTTTGTTTTCGAATCCGTTCTAATTCTTTCTTTAAACTCTCCACATCTGTAATCGTCTCATTGGTGTAGCGTGTAAACTCCATTGCTTCTAATACCCGATTGAGTTCTTCGCTAGGAAGATACGCTAACAGGGCTTTGCCAGAACCAGTACAATGGGCCTGCCGGCGACTGCCAACCGTGGAAAACATTTTAACGATGACTATGTTTGTGGATTCCACTTGATCAATATAGACCACTTTACCGTCGTCTAGAATACTAAGATTAGCCGTCTCATTGCACCGATTCACCAGCTCTTCTAGAAAAGGACGAGCTTTGGCTCGAAAGTCAATCGGATAAATAGAAGATTGGCCGATTGAAAATAGCTTAAAGGTTAACTTATACTTACTGCTATCACCCTCTTGTTCCACATATCCTTTATAAATTAAAGTAGCTAACAGACGATGTACAGTACTTATTTTTAACCCCACGTTCTTTGCAATCTCCGTAATAGACACCGGAGCACCTTCATCTGCTAGAATCTCTATCAGTGTCAGAGCCCGTTCTACAGATTGGACTATATTGTTTTCACCTTGTTCCTTCTCTTCAAACACCTGTGCCATTGATTCCCTCCTAGAACTCCTCATTGTGTTCCAAAAGTTATCTCCAGCTAAAATTCTATTCTAATTTACATACACTGTCAAGAATATGCGCTACCTTTCGCTCATGTTGTCGCCGCCCACCCAACGTGTCGGTGCGGGAGCGGTTTTTTCTTGCCCGTTTTGACGGAGTCGTGGCATAATGATTGGTGGTAGACATTGTCTATTCTACCGACAATCATGCTACTGCCCCCTTTTGTAGAGCGTTACCAGAGTACGGCTGTTGACGTGCAGGAACAGGTGATTAGCGAGTTAGACAACGGGGTTCCGCTGCGGGTTGTCGCAGAGCAGTTGGATTTACCGACACAGCCATACTCAGAGAAAAGCCTTTGGCGCTGGAAAAAGAAGTGGGACCAGCAGCTGAAAGTGCTGGAACCGGTTTTCTGGCAGATCGTACTCTCCCGTGTTCCCCATTTACACCTGCCTAGAGGGAGCCAAAGTCCTCGTAGCAGCAGGGAGTGGTTGTTGCTGGCCTGGAAGGTGGTGCGGAGCCACTTCACCGACAGCCTGAAAGTAGGATGTCTGCAATGGCTGATTCATTTAGCTCGCTTACAGGCGGTGACGATCTGAGTCCATTTTCCCACAAAATCTGTCCATGTCCTTTCCATTCGGGGTACTAGAAAATAGGATTGCCGGGATTTTTCCCGAGATTAATCCTAAAGGACGGGAAAAAATGAATCCAACCCTTGAAGACCAACTGGCGGCATTTCGCTACGGCTTAATAGCGCCCATCGTCTGCCGACAGACCCCGCTTTTACCTAGGGAGTTGAAAGCCTATATGGAGGAGGTGGCGGGTCAGGTCTATGATATTCCGGGCAGTACCCGTCAACAGATCAGTGCGCGAACACTGGAGAGGTACCTCTCGCTCTACCGCAAAGGCGGCTATGATGCCCTAAAACCGCAGACCAAAAGCTCCAAGGGCAGTACCGGCTGGATTCTCACTCTGCTTTCGGGTTGTCGTTCAAGCAGCAACGCCATTGGCGGTGAGAATTCCGCAGTCAGAATTCGTGAGAGGCGACAGTATATCAGGGGATTTCGGCTAACCGTAGTTGAACCTGTGTGAGTGCTGAAAAAAGAATTGCAAAGCAAAGGGCTCTCTTGGACACTATGTTGTCAAGTCAAGTGATAAATCCAAATGACTTTAGCGTACTAACTTTTATATTCAATTTGGAGCGCCACTTGACAACCGTTTCTTTCATTGAACCAAAAAATTGAAGGAAAATGATGGTTTATATAGAATTGTAGACAAAGTGGTTTCTATTATCCTGCACACATAAATATTCGGTCAGCCGACAAGCTGTGTCCACTCACCTCTACATGATCTGTAGTGTGCCTGCTTCTTAAAGCTATTTTAACAATTTATGGCTGCGGTTAGGATAATCGTTTTCTTATCCTTTTGTGCCTTGCAGCGCAACGGAAAGGAATGGTGATAAATTTGATTAGGAGTTTTTTGCCTGTTGGACAAGGGGCATTTTACGTTGAGCAATTTGAGGATGGTACAAATGTGGTTTATGATTGCGGCACTTCTACAAATGTAGAAATTATAAACGATGAAATTCAAGGACTATTTGAAATGGGAGAACAAATAAAGGCAATTTTTATCTCTCACGTACATGAAGATCACATAAATGGGTTACCATACCTGCTTCGGTACTGTAATGTAGAAGCTATCTACTTGCCTTATATAAGGCCGGAAGATTTTACATTAATGAGATTAATTTTCAGACTGGAAAATGCAAATAGCTTTGCATATAAGTTTCTATCTAATCCACGGCAAATAATTGAAGAAATATGTCAACAGAGTGAACGGAGGGTTCCTAGTATAATCTATGTTTTACCAACTGACGAAGATACTGATAAAAGTGCTGATGTTGATCATTATATAACCTCAGGAAAACGAATCTCATTAGTATCTAATCTGCCGAATGAATGGGTTTACGTGCCGTTCAACTTTAGGGAAGAAAGACGTCTCGTTAAATTTCGTGAGGGGCTAGTAGCGATTGGGATTAATTTTTCTGATCTAGAATCTGTGGTCGAAGGTCATGAGTTTAGCCGACCTATAAGGGATTTGCTTAGAGAGGCATATAGAAAGGTACCCGGCGATTTAAACACTAATTCAATGGTAGTGTACTCAGGTCCGACAAATCAAGATAACGAAAGAAAGTATAGTTGCTTGAAAATTCCGTATAATTGTTTGACTAGATACTTTTGCTGCAACTATAATTCATTTAGAGCAGGCTGTCTTTATACTGGCGATTATGACGCGAGCGGACGAGCTAAATGGTCTGAATTGCATACTAAATTTAGTAATTACTGGAATTATATAGGTACAGTTCAAATTCCGCACCATGGATCAAAACACAATTATAATACGAAACTTAGCGATGGTGGTCGCATTTTAGTGATTAGCTCAGGTTGCTCTAACAAATATCGTCATCCACATACTCACGTATTAAAAGATATAATCGGCAAGAGAGCATTGCTTTGCTGGGTTACAGATGAAAAAGGTAGTTTGGCAATGTTTAATATATATCTTATAGAGAATAGCAGTCAGTGTAAACTTACTGTAGGGGTGTTGGATGAAACTGAAAAAGTTTTGGATGCTTGTGAAAACGGGGCAGACATACCAGAGGCATCGATGAACTTTTTGTAAAAACCGCGGGGTTACTCGATTTTATATGGGCTACTTGAACAAAACAGAGATCAAGCTTTTCCAATCCTTTTAGTTCTAATGGGAAGTAGTTTTTTAGTTTTGGCATATTAGTATAAATTTCGTTGAGGAATGGGTAATACGAAGTTTTACTTCATCAAGATATTATTATTCTACCGGCATCCCAATTTACCTTTATCATTGCAAAGTGAACTGATCGAGAAAATCATCAATCTACAACCAGAAATACAAAATGTATTGGATCCTTTTATTAGATCAGGCACGACAATGACAGAATGCATGTTCAATGGGCTAAACTTTGTAGGGCAGGGACTGGTGGTACATAGGCCTTCTCGTGATGACGGTGCCTACCCTCAATCGCTCAACCTCTTCGCAATGTTCGCTTCAGAATCATGCCACCTAGCTTCGCGTTCGTAGGACTCGGCGATGCCCTCGATGATTCCCCCGACATAGGGATAGTCAAAGTGCAAGCGCTCGGCCCAGGCGCGGTATTTTGCAGCGAGCTTGCGCTCCTGTTCGCCCCCTTCCCCCCGACAGTGAACGCCGCGAGAGTTATGGACGCCGATAGAGAATCCCTCGCCGATTCCCGGAGACGCTATTCCTTCCATCGCCTCGCAAACCGCTTCGCAGGGCCATATGCCGTTCTCGTCCTCAGGCGCCTTGGCAAGTAGTTGACCGAGGCAGTGATCAGCAATCTCGGCGCGACCGTATTCGCGGCATAGACGCCGAACCTCGGCTAGCCACTCGGTCAGCGCCGCTGCGTCAATTCTTACGTTTTCGTCCGTGCCAGGGATCTTCGTGATCTGGTTGAGAAGGCAACGGGCTGCCAACGCGACTGCAGCCCGTTGCTCGGGATTCTCGATCATCCATTCCAGCGGATCCTGTCCTTCGTCACTCCGCTTGTAGGCAAGTGCTATCGCCTGGACAAATAGCCCAGGGGATTTCGCGATCTGGTTTTCGAGATTCGGGATTCTGTGGTTGCTATGATCGAGAGCGTTGATGAAGAGGAACTCGAGCTGAGCCATTTCGTCACTGGTGACGCCCGCGCGACCATCAAGCAAATCCAGCGCCTCAGAAATGTAGTAGCTGTCGAGCTTGAAATGGCCTGCTGGTTCGTCATTGACCGTGGCGACGTCGCGCAGCAATCGCTTGAGGCGGGACGTCTCAACGTCCTTGAAATCCATGTGGGCGGCGTGGAAAGCCGCGCGGGGGCGCCGTGCCTCCAGAAGGCAGTCCATCAGTTTGGTAAGCTCGGCGGGCGTGTACCGGCCCCAGGACGGGAACACGCCCTTCCAGTACCCGACGGATGTCCTCGCCATAACCGTCCAGAAGACGCCATGTGATTGCCTGGAACGGCGCGCATATAAATAACCGTTTGTGCTCTTCGGCAGGCAGCTCTTCAGCCGCTGCCTGCAACAATTTAGCACGCGAATCGTCCCCGATCGCCAAAAGGAAGCCCTGCAGACACCACTCAGCCTTGCTCCGGAGGTCCCCGTCAAGGGAAAGGCAGCGCCTGATGAAATCGACTTGTGGCTTAATACCCGTAACACGCGATGCCGCGTAGCGCCCGACGGTGCCGGCGGCGCCGCTACTGGCGATCAGTTCCTTCACTCCCTCGAAACCGTGGTCGGTCCATATCTCGGCCATCGCTTCGCTGCGTAACCTGTCGATCCGCTCGTCGCGCTTCTGATAGTCGAAATCCTCATCTTCGATCTCGTCAGTCGACTCCTGCACCCAATGATCGGCGAAAAGCCAACCGTGACGGATGACTGGATCGTGGGGCCGGAGGCTGTCATAGGCTTCGCGGGCACGGTCGCAGGTCGCTTCCCCAAGCTTCCGGTGGTGGCCGCGCCGGGTAAAGGCGAACCGCCTGATGCGCTCGCGCAGCGCCGTCTTGGCGACCTCGCCAGCTTTCTGGGACCATTCATCGATCAGATCCCAGACCTTAGTCTCGTCTTCCTCGGGCATGCCCTGGAGAGACTCGACGAGATCGCCAAGTGTCTTTTCGTCGTGGGACGGCCAAGCGATCAGCAGGTCTAGAGCCATACGGGCAAAGTCGTACATCTCCTTGCGCGCGACGACCTGCCCCGCCCCAGAGGCGTCGCTGCGCCAGCGGGGCCTGTAGCTGTAGTGGCCGATCCGGGAACCTGGCTTAATCTGCTCGATACAAATCTCCCAGCCGACATCCGGGAAACGCCTAGTGAGCATCGACAGCGCCTTGCCCCTTTGCTCCACCGAGGCCGCCGTCTGCGGCATCCATGACATGAAGATAGCCTGAAGGCTGGCGTCTGGTTTGTTCGCCCAGTTATCATCGATTTTCGACCGGGAAAGCTGGGCGAAGATCGTCGACACGCGCGGGAGATTTTGCGGTTTCCAGGTAAGGCACTCCAACGCCCAAAGAAGGCCCGTTCGCGACGGTAATGCAAAGAACGAACCACTGTCGACCGGCTTGAGAAGGCCGAAGACGACGGGATTGTCGCGCCGAAGGTCTATCTTCGATGATCTTGAGGAATTCGTCGGGTGCGGCTTCCGCGTAGCGCGGCAGGTCGCGTTCATGAGAGAGCAGTTTTTCAAGCGTCAGGGGCGTTAGGAGTTTACGAATTAGAACTGCGACCCGACCTCCGACATCGATGCCAAGGCGGTTCTCGAACAGGTTGTTGCCGTGGACCGACAAGATAACGAGTGTCTCGCAGATACCTGTTCGCAACGCGCTGGAGTGATCGCGTGTCTTGTCGTAGAGGGCTGCGGCCCATCTATCCTATTCCGGCAGTTCGAGCGCCGGGTCGGACTCGGAAAGGACGTTTACAGCGGCGACGAAAGGGTAGGAGAAAAAGGCATTGCCCACGGCGGAATTCATCTGGAAGAGGTTATAGTACCCTTTGTGGAGGTAGGTAAATGATCGGCTTTGACAGACCAATTAAGCCGGAATGGATATATGAGAGTTTACTTTTAGCGCATCCAGGTCAGCGTCTTACGGAGTTAAATAAGCCATTTGAAAGCATAGCAACAGATTTAACGGGTAAAGAAGGAAAACGGAAAGTCCGGACTGTTTTGTTTCGCTGCTTTCTTCGAGACGAGTTAAATCAGGCAAGGGTAAGAGAAAAGTTACCTCTGAAAGAGTTGAGTGTTAAATATGGGGCAGAGTTCATGAAGCCAATTTACTTGTTTTACTTAATTGGGATGACAGATTCACTTTGCAAAATTTCAGAACATATTTTTCGTCTTTATGGTTTTGGTAATACCTTCAACATGCTATTTTTGAAAAAAGGTATGGTTAATGAATTTGGTGAGCGCGATGTTGTCCAGCGTGCGGCCGGCGCACTTTTAAAAACATTGTCTTTCTTTGGTATTGTTGAGAATGAAGGGAAGAGTATCATACTAAAGCGACGGCTGATAGTAAGTGAGATGCAATTGAGAATCATGCTTGAGTTTTACGCAAAGGATATTCGTCACGTCCCTCAGATTAGTATTAATGATTTACCGGCACCATTGCGATTATGATGCAGATTGGCAGCGGAGTTAGATATGTAGATAAATTAGACGTGCCCCATATCGCTACTGATGCGAGATGTCAGTAAGGTATCAGCCTTATTAGGCAATTATAGTTAAGAGGAATTATTTTGAGAGGGTGGAGTCATGAGTAATAAAGTTACAGTAGTAAGAGGTACTAATGACAAACCGGCTTCAAGTGCAGCACTTGCAAAGTTCTTTGCGGAACAAACAAAATTTGAAGGACAATTTTTTGTCGGATACCCAATTATCGGGACACCAGAGGGGAGATACCCTATTGATGCCTTGTGGGTATCACCTAATAGTGGAATAGTTATCTTTGACTTAATAGAAGGGAAAGATCCTGGAGAATTTTATGAGAGACAGGATGATTTAGCAAATAAATTTGAAGCGAAGCTAAAAGCTCATCGAGAATTGACACGTAAAAGAGAGCTATTGGTGCCCATACATACAGTAACTTTTGCGCCAGCTATAACCAACGCATCAAAATTTGCAGAGGAAGATTATTACATATGTAATCTAAGCAATTTAGAAGATGCTTTGAGTGAACTTCGCTGGGATAAAGAAAATGATCTTTATGAGAGGGCACTGTCTGCTATTCAAAGCATTTCTGCGATCCGAAAAGGACGAACTAAAAGAGTTATTAAGAGAGAAGATTCTCGGGGCGGAAAACTGAAAAGACTTGAAGACTCAATTGCTACGCTAGACAATATTCAGGGTAAGGCTGTAATAGAGACAGTTGATGGTGTACAACGAATCAGAGGTCTCGCTGGTTCAGGGAAAACGATAGTCCTTGCCTTAAAAGCAGCGTATCTTCATGCTCAGCATCCTGATTGGCGTATAGCGGTGACATTTAACACCCGTTCACTCAAAGGACAATTTCGTCGATTAATCAATGCATTTTGTATCGAACAAACAGGCGAGGAACCAGACTGGGAGAATCTCCGCATTCTAAATGCATGGGGAGCTCCGGGGGGTACAGAGAGAGATGGAGTATATCATGAATTTTGTCGAGCAAACAATTTGCCGTATTATGACTTTCAGTCAGCTCGAAGATCATTTAGAAGTGGAAAAGAATTTGAAAGTGTTTGTGAAGAAGCCTTAAAAAATATTAAAAACCCAAAGAAACTCTATGACGCAATTCTCGTAGATGAAGCTCAGGATTTTTCGCCAGCCTTTCTACGGCTATGTTTCGAATCACTTGATGAAAATAAAAGGCTGGTCTATGCGTATGATGAGCTGCAGAACTTATCCGGAGAATCCATGCCTTCACCTGAAGATATCTTTGGTACAAATCCTGACGGCACACCAGCAGTATCGTTTCCACAACCACAAGAAGGACAGCCGCGTAGAGATATAATACTTGAAAAATGCTATAGAAACTCAAGGCCAGTTCTAGTTACTGCTCATGCTCTAGGTTTCGGGATATATAGAAATCCACCTAAAGAGGGCAGTTTAGGATTAGTACAGATGTTTGATCATCCACACCTATGGTCAGAAATCGGCTACGATGTTAGAGAAGGTGAACTCAAGGAAGGTAGTAGCGTTATACTATATAGAACAGAGGAATCAAGTCCAAAATTCCTTGAAAGCCATTCTCCTATCGATGATCTGGTTCAGTTCATTAAATTTGAATCGGAAGATGCTCAAAATGAGTGGTTAGTAAAAGAAATCATCCAAAACTTAAAAAAGGATGAGCTACGGCATGACGATATAGTTATTATCAACCCTGACCCACTTAAGACAAGAAAAAAAGTAGGTCCAATCCGTAGTCAGTTGTTAGAAAAAGGAGTTAATTCACACTTAGCAGGAGTAGATACTAATCCTGATGTTTTCTTTGAGACTGATACAGACTCCATAACTTTTACGGGGATTTATCGCGTTAAAGGTAACGAAGCAGGGATGGTTTATATAATCAATTGCCATGACTGCCAGTCTGCATTTATTAATTTGGCAAGCATTAGAAACCGCCTATTTACTGCTATTACAAGGAGTAAGGCGTGGGTGAGAGTATTAGGCGTTGGAGATGAGATGGATAGGCTTATTGAAGAATATCGACGCCTTAAAGACATGAACTTTGAACTTGTCTTTAAATATCCGACTGAAGAAGAGAGACGTCATCTTCAAATAATACATCGAGACATGACCGCAGAAGAAAGAAAACGTATAGAAAGTCAGGAAAGGGGTCTAGCCAACCTCATCGAAGATTTAGATGCGGGCAAGGTTCATTTAGAAGACTTAGATGAAGGGTTAGTCCAAAAGTTACGTAGCCTGTTAGAGAAGTAAAGGAGTGAAAAAATGCCTTCTCCTTCTGTTGTTTTACAGCAAATTAAAAGTATAATATTGTTTTTAGTAGATACAGGGATTGCGAGCGATCAAAACTTTCCCTTTCAGAGATCTGACGGGGACAAAAAAACTGAAATTACATTTCCCGGTGCTCAACACGTTTCCATAGCTATGAAGGATAAATTGTATTCAGATATTTATGATCATCTGTCAAATGAACGTGCTTTTAACGTTAAAATGATGGATGGAGCAATACTGCAGCTGATGTATTTATTTAATGAGCAAGAATTGGAAAAGCATAGGCTTACTTTTTTCCCGTCACCATACCTAGAGGAATTTCAAAACTACCCAGAAATCTATTTGGAAGATGAAATTTATGCAGACATAGTTGCAAAGAATATTGTGGCTTTTCCTCTTCGGTTTGATTATGATGCAAGAGAAGGAATATTTAAGGAATTAGAGCACCCTAAATCACATCTTAGTCTAGGACAGTATGAAAACTGTAGAATTCCTGTCAGTGCGCCAGTGACACCGTTTCAATTTCTGCAATTTATCCTTAGAAACTTCTACCATACAGCACATGAAAGATATGCTGATAGTTTGCCACATTTCTCACAAGTGTTTAATGAGACAATCATGGTTGCCGAAAAAAACGTTATTCATGTAAAAACACCAAGTGGTGCGTAAACACAGGGCATAGTTTAAAGTGTCGCACACTATACGCACACAATTGAAATTTTATGTTCAAAAACAAAAAACCACGGGAAGTTAGCAAGCTCCCGTGGTTTCAACGTTCTTTCATGGTCGGAGCGACAGGATTTGAACCTGCGGCCTCTTGGTCCCGAACCAAGCGCGCTACCAAACTGCGCTACGCCCCGACACGCGATTAATTCTAACATAGACTAGCGGAAAAAGCAACAGAAACGGACAGGTTTTGTGAACGGACTGTGATATTGTCACCCTGTAAGCGGTCTGAGAAAATGTCGCTATGAGCTTGATATTGTCCGGCAAATAAGATGGATGTTGAACTTAATGGAATTGGAAGAGTTCTTTACAGCATAGACAGGTAGAAGCGGACTTGAATTTATTATATAATGGGTCGGATTGAAGCGGTGGACAATGAGGCGCCGCTTTTTTTGATTTTGGAAAGTTGGGCAAGGGTTTTGGCAAGCCTGCGGATGCCTTCGCTGATTAGGGCTACATTTTGGCTGGTGAAACAGAGCCGCAATTCCTGTTCACCTGCGGTTGAGGCGTAAAATACCTCGCCGGGAACAAAGGAAATTCCGGTTTTAGCAGTTTCATGCAGGAGCATACGTGAAGTCAGGGGAGCGTGGAGGTGGCACCAGAGGTAAAAACCTCCTCCAGGCAGTGTGAAGGTAATCTCGTCGCCGCATTGCTGCCTGATGGCCCTGGCCATGGTATCTCGCTTCTTTCTATACTCGTCGCGGACTTTTTTCAGATGGCCGGGCAGGTAGCCGTCGGTGAGGAAATTATGCACCAGCAGCTGAGAAAGATTGCTGCTGTGTAAATCAATATACTGTTTTTCCCGCGCCAGCCTGTTGATGAGCACCGGATCAGCGGCAATGAAACCGGTCCGCAGTCCGGGGAAAAGCACTTTGGAAAAAGTGCTGAGGTAAATGACGCCGCCGTAGCTATCCAGGGACTTTAGGCTTAAAGGCGGTTCTTTTTCGTAATAAAGCTGGCCATAAGGGTCATCCTCGACAATTACTACTCTGTGCCGCGATGCCAGCTGCAGCATTGCTTTGCGGTCGTTTTCCGGTATCACGCGGCCGGTGGGGTTTTGGAAGGTGGGTATCAGGTAGATTAATTTGGGACGGTAACGTATCAGGAAATCTTCCAACAGATTGAGGTTAAGGCTGCCTGAAGCAGGTAAAGTGAGCAGCCTAGCGCCGGTATTTTGGAAGGTCTGGTTGGCGCCGATATAGCTCGGTGATTCTATGACAACATAATCACCGGGTTCCAGCATGGCCTTGCTGATTAAATAGAGCCCCTGCTGGGAGCCTGATAAAACCATAATATTTTCCGGTTGGGCAGCAATGTTTTGGGACGCCAGCATCGCTGCGATGGTATGGCGCAGTGGCTCATATCCTTCTGTTGGAAAGTGGCCGAAATTAATCCCTTTGAGCAGGTTAGAATGTTCATTTATTAGGGATTTAAGGGTTTCCAAAGGATAAAAGGCAGGGTCGGGCATGCCGGCAGAAAAGGAAATATTATCGTCTGTTGCAGAGGCTGATATCAGCTCCCTTAAAATTGACGATACAGGGGACTGGGGAAAGGGAATAAAGAGCTGAGACCACGGAACAGCGAGCTGGTTATTTGGCTGGGTGGAAGAATTTTCGGCAACAAAAGTGCCGCTGCCGATTTTAGTCCGGATAAGATTTTGCTGTTCGAGGTGTCGGTAGGCATTAATGGCGGTGGTGCGGCTGACTCCGGTCAATGATGCCAGCTCCCGCTCCGGAGGGAGCTTGGCGCCTGGCAGCAGGTTTTCCTCTTTGATTTTGCCGGCGAGATATCCCGCTAGCTGCAAATATAGCGGAGTAGATGAGGGCGAGTCCAATTTTAAGCCTAAAAAGAATTTGGATATATCCATTTGCTAAAATATCACCCCTAATATCCAATATTATTTGGTAATTTTAAATTGGATATTTACTGTGTTTTTCCTGCCGGATACAATTAGAAATATTCGGAGGGGGTTGAAAGATGAAGGGGGTTGAAAGATGAAGGGGGTTGAAAGATGAAGGGGGTTGAAAGATGAAGGGGGTTGAAAGATGAAGGGGGTTGAAAGATGAAGGGGGTTGAAAGATGAAGCGGGTTGAACAGATTCAAGTTTTTGGTACCGATATGGAACGGAAAGAATTCTGGCTGGCCGCCAGGGAGAGCGCTCCCATTATTGTCGGTGCTGTTCCTTTTGGTATCACCTGCGGCATTATGGGTGTTGCGTCAGGCTTAAAACCTCTGGAAACAGTACTGATGTCTGTATTGGTATTTGCCGGAGCGGCACAATTTATCGGCATAACTATGCTGGCAGCAGGCATTTCAGGATGGGGCATCGTTTTTACAACCTTACTAATAAACCTTCGTCATTTATTAATGGGGGCATCCCTTGCGCCGTACCTTGTGCGGCTGCCGCTGCCCAAGCAGGCGCTGCTCGCTTTTGGGATGGTGGATGAGTCTTATGCCCTTACCGCCAGCCGCATTCCCGTGGCCGGCTATAACGAGTACTACCAGTTGGGAAGCAACACTTCCTTCTATCTGGCTTGGACACTATCAACAATCGCCGGGGTTTACCTGGGCGGCCATATCCCTGATCCCCTGGCGTGGGGTCTGGACTTTGCTATGCCCGCAACTTTTATTGTGTTGCTTGTGCCTAGGCTGTTAGACCGCGTGAGTATGGTTGTCTGTCTTGTAGCGGCAGTCACTACCGTTATGGCAGACTTATACTTGCCCGGCAAATGGTATATCATCATTGCTTGCTTGGCCGCCAGCATCGCCGGGGGATTAATGGGGAAAAGGGGCAGTAACAATGCGGATTGAAACGGTGTTAATTATCCTTGGGATGGCTGTAGTAACGTTTATGACCAGATTCGGCAGTTTCATCTTTTTCCGGCAGACCGGAATTCCGGCGTGGCTTGAAAGGTGGCTTAAGCATGTACCGACAGCCATTCTTACTTCATTGATTGTGCCTTCTCTGCTGCTGCCTAAGGGGGAGCTTGATCTCACTTTTGGTAACAGTTACTTACTGGCGGGAATTGTCGCCGTCTTCGTTGCTTATAAAAGCCGCAACGCAATGACAACCCTTAGCGTCAGCATGGCGGCAATGTTTTTCTTGCGCTGGCTCAGTTAGTGAAAAGAGTTTACCTGACAACCAGACCGGATTCTTTTATTAAAATGAAACAAAAATCTTACTGATATGGAAGTGTGAGGGCTGTCGACGAACTGTGCCCAGCAGCTAATCAAGACAAGTTATTAAAATAACTATCGGAATTAATTGACAATTCGAATTTTTTTTGCTATGATGAATTGTAATTAGCAAAACATGAACCAAGGAGATGGTTGGCGATTCTTGGAAAAATTTGCTAGATGAAAGGGGTGTGCAGATGAATTTTTTAGGGTATTTAATCATTATGGCGGTATTTTTGGGCATTTCTTGGGTGATTCGGATTTTTATTTCGCAGGATGTATCAAGCCGTATGGATAGAAAAGTTGCAGAAGAAAAAGCGGGTTTTTGCACATTCCCTCGCGAAATGACAGGTGAATAAGCAAATCCTTCGCGCAAGGATCTTTGCTGTCAATGTTAGCAAACAAAAACAGCCTCCATTTTCAGAGGCTGTTTTTGTTTGCTGGGCAAGAATAGCCGGAGAGCAGGGTGTTAATTTCTTGTTAATTAATGCAGGGCAGGAATATTATTATAATCGGCGAATAAGAAGGGTTTGGAAGAAGGAAATTAGCGAGGACAGGGATTTATAAGCCGGCCGTGCCGGGGGAGCCTGGCGGGATGGTTTTGCTTGTTGCGTAGGAAATTATATTGGTTTTCCTACACAAACGCATCTTTGGATAAAGCGCGAAGCGTTTTTCTTGTTTTACTTCGGAAGAGAGTAGCAGACAGGAGGCGGGTTTATGCAGGCATATTTAGGGATTGATGTTGGTTCCGTCAGTACAAATTTAGTAGTTATTGACGAGCAGGGCGCAGTGTTGGTCAGTTTGTATCTCCGTACGAGCGGTCAGCCGATTAAGGCTGTGCAAGAGGGGATGCGTCAGGTAGAAGCGGAACTAAAGGGCAAGAATGTGGAAATCTGCGGTGTAGGCACCACCGGTAGTGCGAGAACGCTGACCGGGGTAATTGTCGGTGCGGATACTGTTAAAAATGAAATTACAGCCCATGCTGTGGCGGCTTCGCATTTGGTGCCTGATGTGCAGACTGTGCTGGAAATAGGTGGCCAGGATTCCAAGTTTATCGTTTTGCGAGACGGGATTGTGGTCGATTTTGCTATGAATACCGTTTGTGCTGCCGGGACCGGCTCATTTTTGGACCACCAGGCGGCAAGGTTGAATATTCCTATAGAAGAATTTGGTGAGTTGGCATTGTTAAGCAACGGATCGGTTCGTATTGCCGGACGATGCTCGGTTTTTGCCGAATCTGATATGATTCACAAGCAGCAGATGGGTCACCCTGTAGCCGATATTATTGCCGGACTTTGTGATGCCCTAGTTCGCAATTATCTCAATAACGTGGGCAAAGGCAAGGAAGTTTTAGCGCCGGTCGTCTTTCAGGGGGGAGTGGCTGCTAACGCCGGGATTTGCGCCGCATTTGAAAAAGCGCTGGGCATGAAGATTACTGTGCCGCCATATTTTAACGTGATGGGTGCTATCGGTGCGGCCCTTTTGGCTAGGTCCACCGCTCGGGAAAAACAGAGAACAGATTTCCGCGGCTTTGCAGTCTCGGAAATGGAGTACCAAGCCTCGAGTTTTGACTGTCAGAGTTGTGCTAATCTCTGCGAGATTGTTAATATTACCGTGGATGATAAAATCTTAGCGCGTTGGGGTGGTCGTTGCGGTAAATGGGAGACATTGCAAAAGACAGGGTAGACAGACTGGAGAAAAGAAAGTGCCGGCCGCAGATGGGATGCTGCCGGTTTTTTATTTGTTCTTTTACAGTGAGATGCGTCATGTTTAGAGTAGATAACCGTGCCTCCTGCGGCAACAGCGTAAGAATGAAAATACTTCTTCATCTTGCCCTCGTGTTAGGCCTTGCCCTTGTATTAGGGCTTGCCCTCACCCTAGCCCTCTCCCGGGGGGAGAGGGGAATAGCTGAGGAGGAGAGGGGGGAGGCCCTCACCCTAGCCCTCTCCCGGGGGGAGAGGGGAGTAGCTGAGGAGGAGAGGGGAATAGTTGAGGAGGAGAGGGGAATAGTTGAGGAGGAGAGGGGAATAGTTGAGGGGGAGAGGGGATTGGAGTGGCATTTTAATAAGTATTTATACCTAGGAAAAATGCGGAAAATACTTAGGGTCTGTCAGTAAAACTAACAGTAAGAGAATAAGTGAAAATAGTAACGAATAAATGAAAGAGTTACCGATGTGCCGGAAATTGCTTTGTGGTTAAATTAGAGTAGAGAAAAATTCCAAATTAAGAGAGGAGTTTTAAGAGTGGGTTTAAGAGCGTATTTGTTGGTAAATGCAAAAGACGATGTGCGGCATGATGATTTTCGCAAGGCTGTCTTGGATCTGGAAGATTTAATTGAGGTGGATTTCGTAGACCCGGTGGTGGGAAGTTGCGACATGGTAGTAATGGTTGAGGCTGCTGTCAGCGTAGAGGCTGTGGCACGCAAGATAACTTCTTTGTATTGGGTGGAAAATGTGTCTACTTTGAAGATTGTCAGTATCTTTGAGCGGCATCGTACTTCCAAGCGCGAATTACTCAAGGCGCTCAGGCATGAAGAAGAAGTCCTAACCTAAAAAATAGAAGCAAAGGAAGGGATATGGGATGAGCGCTTTAGTGATGAATGAACTTAAAACTTTAAAGGAAAAGAATCCGCTCTTTGTGATCGACGCCATTATCCAGCGCCACAATGTCGACCCCGGTGCTGCCATTCCTATTTTGCAGGATATTCAAAATGCATTTGGTTATGTGGCGCCGGAAGTTTTGGAGCGTGTTTCCGAATTGTCGGGGATTTGGGCGAGTGAGCTTTATAGTATCGTTACTTTCTATTCGCAATTTCGGATGGAACCTATTGGTGAGAATTTAATTCAGGTTTGTCATGGTACTGCTTGCCACTTGGCCGGAGCAGAAAAAATTACGGAAGCAGTGCAACATGAGACGGGTGCGCGCGGAGGAGGCACCAGTCCCGATGGCAAGTTTACGCTGGAAAAAGTAGCCTGTCTTGGCTGCTGTAGCTTGGCGCCGGTTATTACCGTCAACGAAGAAACTTTTGGCCGGTTGACTCCGGCATCTGTGGGCAAAGTTATTGGCGAAGTCCGCAAGGGGAAAAGTGATTGCGCACATGATGCAGTGGCATGCGGAGGGGGCTGCCCCAATGGCTGAGTATCAGGTGAAAATAGGGCTTGCTTCCTGCAGCATTGCAGCAGGCGCAGGAAAAGTTTATGACCTGCTCAAGGATCCCCTTGCGAAAGAGGGGATTTATTTACAGCGCACAGGCTGCAGGGGGCTTTGCTACTGTGAACCGCAGGTAGAAGTAATCTCTCCCGAGGGCAAAAGTTATCTTTATGGCAATGTTAATTTGGCAAATGCCTTACGCATTGTGACGGAGCACATTCAGGGGGGCGTGCCGGCGGAGGATCTTTTGCTCCAAGGATCTGAAAAAGACGGTGAAGCCGCCAGTTTTTTAGGAAAGCAGCAAAGGTTTTTGTTGCATAATTGCGGTGAAATAGACCCAGAGAACATCCAAAGTTATCTGGCTGCAGGTGGATATAAAGGTTTGGAAAAGGCGCTCGCACTGACACAACAGGAGGTAATCGCCGAAATTAAGGCTTCCGGTTTGCGGGGGCGGGGAGGCGCCGGCTTTCCGACACATTTAAAATGGACATTTGCTTCTCAGGCTAAAGGGGCACAGAAATATGTAATCTGTAACGCGGACGAAGGTGACCCCGGGGCCTTTATGGATCGCAGTATTTTGGAAAGCGACCCGCACAGCGTTTTGGAAGGGATGCTGATTGCGGCCTATGCTATCGGCGCCAATGTAGGTTATATCTACATCCGCGCGGAATACCCACTCGCCATTCGCCGCTTAAAGGTGGCCATCGCCCAGGCAAAGGAGCACTATTTCTTGGGCCATGATATTCTTGGCGTCGGGTTCGATTTTGAAATTTATATTCGAGAAGGGGCCGGAGCATTTGTTTGCGGGGAAGAAACGGCGCTCATCGCATCAATTGAGGGTAAGCGAGGCATGCCTCGTTTTCGTCCCCCCTTTCCAGCTGAAGCCGGCTTATTTGGCAGGCCTACTTCCATTAATAATGTGGAAACGTTTGCCAACGTACCGAGGATTATTGCTTTAGGCGCTGCTGCCTACAGTGTTTATGGCACTGAGGCAAGCAAAGGCACAAAGGTTTTTGCTCTGGCCGGCAAAGTGAACCGCGGTGGTTTGATTGAAGTACCTATGGGCATGACGATTAGGGAGATTGTTTTTGAGATTGGCGGCGGAATCTCCTCAGGCAAGCCACTCAAGGCTGTCCAGACGGGAGGACCCTCCGGCGGCTGCATCCCGGCTACGCTGGAAGATACGCCGGTAGATTATGAATCCTTAAAAAAGATCGGTGCCATCATGGGTTCCGGCGGGCTGTTGGTGATGGATGAGGAAACCTGCATGGTGGATGTGGCTAAATTTTTTCTTTCGTTTACCAGGGAAGAGTCTTGCGGGAAGTGTACATTTTGCCGGGTAGGTACCGAGCAAATGTTAAGAATTTTGGAGAGAATCACTGCCGGTACAGGTAAAGAAGCAGACATCGCTACATTGCAGACGTTGGGGGAGAAAATACAAGCCGGCTCACTATGCGGGTTAGGGCAGACGATGCCAAACCCTGTACTCACAACCATCAAGTTTTTTAGGGAAGAATATGAGGCTCATGTTCGGGATAAAGTCTGCCCGGCTAAGGTATGCAAGGCGCTAATTGATTACGAGATTGTGGCAGAAGACTGCAAAGGGTGCGGACTATGCGTAAAGCAATGTCCGGTAAATGCCATTAGCGGAGAAAAGAAAGCACCCCATGTGATAGATGCTGAAAATTGCCTGCGCTGCGGCCTGTGTATCAATAGCTGTAAGTTTAATTGCATTGTTGTACTTTCCAAGCCGGCAGCCGAAAGCCGGCAGAGTGTAGAAGTAGAGCTGGTGGGGGTGATGAGATGAAAGAAGTGGCTATTTTGCTCGACGGGAAAGAGATTTTTGTTGAGCAGGGTTCCAATCTGCTAGAGGCAGCATTAACTAACGGTTTTGATGTACCCCATCTTTGCTATGACCCAAGATTAAAACCTTTTGGCTCCTGCCGGTTATGTTTTGTGGAAGTAGAGGGGCGCCCGGCGGCTGTGCCGGCCTGTGGTACGCAGGTCAGTGAAGGCATGCGAGTAAGCACGAATAGTGAACGCGTGGCTGATTTGCGCCGGGTTGCGTTAGAGCTTTTGCTCTCTGAACATTGTGGTGACTGTGTGGCTCCCTGCCAACAAGCTTGCCCCGCTGAAATTGACATCCAGGGGTTCATTGCCCATATTGGCAACGGCCAAAATTTAAAGGCAGCCGCGCTGATAAAGGAAAAATTGCCCCTTCCCTCTGTATGCGGGCGGGTTTGCCCCCGTTTTTGCGAAACAGAATGCCGTCGTAATATTTTGGATGGTGCGGTTAATATCTGTGCTTTAAAGCGCTTTGCGGGCGACTATGACTTAAAGGCCTTGACTTCTTACCTGCCACAAGTCAAGGGCGATAGCTGCTTTTCAGTTGCTGTCGTAGGCGGCGGACCGGCTGGCCTGACGGCAGCGTATTACCTGGCTTTGTCAGGTCATCGGGTGACTCTTTTTGATGCCGGCCCTGAATTGGGCGGAATGCTACGCTACGGCATTCCTGAGTATCGTCTGCCCAAGTTGTTGCTGGATCAGGAAATAAAGCTGATTACTGATTTATGCCAAGAGGTGCGCTTGGGTGAAGTTTTTGGCCGGGACTATACACTTGCCGACCTAAAAAAGGGATATGATGCTGTTTTTCTTGGTATTGGCTGCCAGTCAGCCCAAGGTTTAGGTCTAGCTAACGAAGAAATGCCGGGGATTTTAAAAGGAATCGATTTTCTGAGGATGGTTTCTGAAAACCGGGCGCCGCAGCTTGGCCGCAGAGTGGCTGTTGTTGGCGGTGGAAATACGGCTATGGACGCAGCCCGTACTGCTTTGCGTCTCGGCGCGGAAGAGGTCGTCGTTATTTACCGCCGTAGCAAGGAAGAGATGCCCGCCAGTCCCATAGAAATTTTGGAAGCTGAAGAAGAAGGTGTTGAATTTCGTTTTCTGACTAATCCCACTCTTTGCTTAGCACAAGACGGTCGGCTTGCAGCGCTGGAATGCATTTGTATGGAGCTAGGCGAACCGGATAGTTCCAATCGTCGCAGGCCCGTGGCTATTTTGGGGTCGGAATATCAGTTGGCGTTTGATACGGTCATTTTGGCAATAGGTCAGGTGGTTGACAAGGAGATTGCAGCCGTAAGCGGTGTCCGCTTGAGCGCTTGGCAGACGATGGAGGCTGACACGGAAACGGGGTGCACGAGTGAACCCGGTGTCTTTGCTGCCGGAGACTGTGTTAGTGGGGCGGCTACTGCGGTAGAGGCGATAGCGGCAGCTCGCAAGGCGGCTCGAGCCATCAACTTGTATTTGACCGGTGCCACGCTTATGCCGGAAGAAAAGCCGTTTAATTGCAGTATAGGCAAACTGCACGAGCTGGAGCCTGTCGATTTGGGTGAGAGGGAAAGAATCGCGCGTACTCCTGAAGTTCATACATCGCCAATGGAGCGGGTTAAAACTTTTAACGAGTTTAACTTGGGGCTAAGCAGGGAAGGTGTCAATCAAGAAGTAAAACGTTGTCTCTCCTGCGGCTGTGAAGATGTGTTTAATTGCACTTTACGCAAACTGGCCACAGAATATCAGATTGACACACAACGTCTGGGCGTCAGCAAGAAGCGCTATAAGATTAACCATGATCATCGCTATGTCAATCATGACGCAAATAAATGCGTTCTTTGCGGGAACTGTGTGCGGATTTGCCAAGAAGTGCAGGCGATTGGTGCACTAGGCTTTGTTAATCGTGGCTATGATACAGTAGTAAAGCCCGCCATGGCTTTGCCGCTTGCCGAAACCATGTGCGAATCATGCGGCCAATGTATTTCTGCTTGTCCAACGGGGGCGCTGACTGCAGTTAGTCCTTTGTCGAAACCGGGGCCTTTCCGGGCTGACGCGGTTGTGGCCACAACCTGCGTTCAATGCAGCACCGGCTGCGCGCTGGAATTGCATGTGGTGGGAGATAAAATAGCACGAGTTACTTCTCCTTTGCGAGGGGAAGTAAATCATGGTAATCTATGTAAAAAAGGTGCTTTTGAATACCGTTTTGTTCATAGCTCCGGGCGCTTGAAGTCACCTTTGCGCAGAAATGGTGAGAAATTGCAGGAAGTTAGTTGGGAAGAGGCTATCGGCTCGGCAGCAGCGATGTTGGAAAAAATCAGTACCCGCTATGGTTCCGACAGTATAGGCGTATTAGTATCGCCCGCTCTAAGCAACGAAGAAAGCTATTTGGCCCAAGAGTTGGCCCGGCTCTCTCTCCAGACAAATAATATTGACAGCACCAGGCCTGTTGCTGCAGAATATTTGGCAACAGCCGCACTCCCTCAAGCCGTCGGAATTAGTTACAATGATTTAATGACGAGTGATTTTATTCTGGTAATTAACACGGATCCAACGGTTGATTACCCCATTATTGCTCAAAAAATCCGGCAGGCTGTGGCAAAAGGCGGCAAGTTGGCTGTCCTTAGTCCGCAGGCTACACGGCTTGACCCTCAGGCAACTCTGACAGTGCGCACTAATCCTTGGAAGATGCTGAAGCTTCTTCAGGCTATCCAAGCATATCTGAAACGTTATGGGCTGGTGGCAGGAGATTTCGGTTTGCTTTTAAGCGATGATGAAATTAAGCACCGCTTACTGGAACTGCCGGGAACTGTCCGCGTTAAGCCGGCTAAAGTCATTGAACTTCTCCATCTCTATCTGCGCGCTCGCCGACCGGTTGTGGTGGTGGATGGAGAAGCTTTGGATGATGCTGAGATGACGGCTCTGCTGGAAATTGCGCAGGCAACCGGCAGAAATAAACGGGGGCAAGGTGTGCTACAGTTGTTTAAAGGCGGCAACAGCAGAGGACAGTTGGAAATGGGGGTGCACCCGCGCCTGCTACCCGGCGGGAAGAGAATGGAGGATCTTGCGGCGAGGATGAATTATTGCCATGAAACAGGGTTGCCGCTGCCTTCCACTGCCGGCATGACGCTGCCACAGCAGTTGGCGGCTGCTAAAAATGGTGATTTGTTAGGGATGTTAATTGTTGGCGATGATTTTAGCCTTGATAGTGACATTTTTGATGAGGGGATGTTTACGGTGGTAGTAACATCCACTTGGCGGGCGGATTTAAGCAAAGCAGATATCATTTTGCCTGCGGCCACCTTTGCCGAAACCAGAGGCACAGTAACAAACAGTGAGGGGAGGATCCAGCAGCTTAACCCTGCCTTCCTTCCTCCCGGCGGCAAGGATAACTTAAACATTCTAAGAGATCTGGCGAGAGCGCTGTCAGTTGAAGTAGAGCGAGATATTTCGGAACAAATTTCTGCTGAAATGAAAAACCGGCGGAAAGTTGTGGGAGAAAAAGAAGGAAATCTCCCTAGCAATCAAGAAAAGAAGCATCAAAAGAGTATTTCAGCTAATATATAGATAAGAGTAGATGTTGCTGAGGCACCTCTGGACTGCGGGGGTGCCTCTCTAGAGGTCAGAGGTCAGAGGTCAGAGGTCAGAGGTCAGAGGTCAGTGAGCCGGAGAGATACCTCTGGACAAATGGGTGCCTTCTTCACCAAAAGGGCTTATTCTTTTGAGAGGTGCTGTAATTTAAGGGGGAGAGATGGTTTTGAATAAGGTGAGTATTCTGTTGGCTGATGACCATGCTGTTGTTCGTGAAAGTATTCGCAAACTCTTGGAGGAGCGGGAAGATTTTATTGTTGTGGGTGAAGCGGCTGACGGGGAAAGCGCAGTGGAGTTAGCGCAGCGCTTTAAGCCGGATGTGGTTATCCTAGATGTTAATATGCCGCGCTTAAATGGCATTGAAGCAACGCGCCGCATCAGAGAGTGTAGCCCTGGTACTAAAATCCTCATTCTTTCGGCATACGATTATGACCAGTACGTCTTTGCTTTGTTAGAAGCCGGTGCGTCGGGGTACCTGCTAAAGGACGTAAGCTGCCAAGAACTGATTCGTTCCATTCATAGCGTGGCGAGGGGAGAGCCTGTCCTTTATCCCTCAGTAGCTCTAAAAGTAATGCAGAAGTTTAGCCGAAACAACAAATCTGAAAACGGAAGTAATGCGGATGTATTAACTAACCGGGAACTGGAGGTGCTTTTTATGGTGGCAAGTGGTTTGAGAAATCAGGAAATTGCCAAACGACTGCACGTGAGCAAGCGGACTGTGGAAGCACATTTGGCGAGCATTTTCAGTAAGCTTAAAGTAAACTCCAGAACGGAAGCAATTTTGGTTGCGCTTAAAGAAGGGATGATTAACCTAAAAGATGTAGAAATGAGTGGCAAGGTTTATAATGGTTAAGCAAATTTCTGCTCTTAATGAGTATTTCCAGCGCGTAGTGTCTTGTAAGGATAGTGAAGGTGCCGTTAAAATTGGCTTTGCGCTTATTCTTGAGAAGCTGGCTGTAGATGCGGTGGCAATCTTTTCTCTCGCGGAAGAGCCGGGATGGTTAACCCTCTTGTTTGCCGAAGGGTTATTCTCTAAAGAGAGTGTTAGACAACAGCCAATCCAAGTTGGGGAAGGGCTAAACGGTACTGTGGTTAAAACAGGGAAGCCCTTATTTGCGTATGCAGGTCAGCCGGAGTTTAAATTAGAACGTGCGTTGCAAGCAGAAAAAATTTATGCTGCAGTAATTATGCCGTTAATCTCCTGCAATATGATTATTGGGACTCTTGCAGTAGTCAGCAGGTCGCAACGGATTTTTACCAAGCAGGAACTCTTTGTGCTGGAAACTTTGGCCGCGCAGTTAAGCCTGGCGGTAGAAAATGTTTCTCTTTCTGATGAGCAGAAAATGATGCGAGAGAAACTCAGGATGGCGGAGAACCAGTATCGAGAAATCTTCGAAAAAACTAGCGATATTATTTGGCTGGAAGATTTAGAGGGCAATATTATCTCGGGAAATAGAGCTTTTCTCAATATGGTGGGGGGAGAGTTGTCCCAGCTAAGCGAAAAAAATATTTTTTCCTGGATTCCGCAAAACAACTTGTCCAAAGCAAAAACTGTTCGCAAACAACTTTGGGCAGGCTTGCCTAAGGAATGGTCTTATGACCAGACAATGATTAACAGCCTAGGGCAGGAAATAATCCTTAAAGTGACTACTAATTTGCTGCAGATAGGCGGGACGCAAGGCTTTCAGCATATTGCCAAAGATATTACTGAAGAGAGAAAAATGCAGGAGAATCTTGAATACTATATTCGCCACATCACTCGAGCACAAGAAGAGGAACGCCTGCGGATTAGTCGTGAATTGCATGACAGCACGGCTCAATCTTTGATCGTGATTATGCATCAACTGGAGAAGTTTCTCTTGTCGAGCAAGCATCTCATTGTCTCAGACTCCCGTTTTCTGTACGGGATGGTTGAACAAGTTAAAGAAATTTTGCAGGAAGTTCGTCAGTTTAGTCGTGATCTGAGGCCTTCTATTTTAGATGATCTAGGCTTAATCCCATCTGTGGAATGGTATATTGAAGAACTTAACCGTACTCATGGGATCAACATCAGTCTTAGTGCTCTAGGCGATAAAATATTTTTGCGTCCAGAAGTTCGGGTTACCCTTTTTAGGATTGTGCAAGAAGCATTAAGGAATGTAATCAGACATGCTGAGGTTAGCGAAGCCCAGGTTCAGATTGAATATTCCACAGAAAGCATTAAAATTTCTGTGAGCGATAAAGGTAAAGGTTTTGACTGTAAACCTATTGGTGACTTGCTCCGAGCCGGCAAGTTAGGCCTAGCGGGAATGAATGAGCGGGCTAAGCTCTTGTGCGGTCAAATTCAAATAGAATCTGCGCTGGGGCAAGGTACCACAATCAAGATTTTGATTCCAATGGCCGACTTGCTGGAGCTTAAAGAGCAGGAAACTAGCTGAAGCTTTCCCGCGCACCGGCCGCTGAGGGCCTGCTTAGCAAAAAATGGTGGGGAAGAAAGGAATTTTTGTTTTTATGTCGAAGAGAGAGGGCAGGAGGGATGCTTATGTCTGAATTATTAGGGAAGCGCTTGCGTGCTCTCAGAAGATTGAAGCGTCTTACGCAGGATGATTTAGCTAATGCGGCAGGAATTTCTGTCAGTATGCTCTCGACGATTGAACGGGGAGCCAAATATCCGCGCGTTGACTTGCTTAGAAAGTTTGCGCGTGTGCTAGATGTTTCACCGGAAGAACTTTTTGTGCTGCCGGAAGTGCTCAGCGGCTAGGCAGTAGCTTAATTGCAAATCCTGCGCTTTTAGTCATGAGGAGTGCAAAGCAGTTCTTAGCGCGAATAAATAAGCGTCTGATAAGGGCGCTTATTTATTCGCTTTTTGTATTGAGTAACCTTCATTATGCTATGCTAAGAGGATGATAATTCCCTTGTAGCAAAGGAGAAGACTATGGAAATAGGCAATATTACTTTAAAAAATCAGGTCATTCTCGCTCCCATGGCCGGTGTGACGGACGGTCCGTTCCGCTTGTTGGCAAAAGAGATGGGCTGCGCCTTGGTATATACTGAAATGGTTAGTGCTAAAGGGGTGATATCTGCTCCAGAGCAGACTTTGCAGCTTGCTCGCTTTGCGAAAGAGGAACGACCGCTCGGGATTCAGTTATTTGGTAGTGAGCCGACAGTTTTAGCGAAAGCAGTCGCTGTTTGTGCCGCAATGGAACCAGATATATTTGATATTAATATGGGTTGCCCGGTTAAAAAGGTGACGGGCAAAGGTGAGGGCTGTGCCTTGATGCGGGAACCGAAAAAAGCGGTTTCCATTGTAGAGGCCGTCTGCAAGACGACGACTGTGCCGGTTACTGTAAAGATGCGCAAAGGCTGGGATGACCAGTCGGTCAATGTAGTTGAAGTGGCACAGGCAGTTGAAGCTGCAGGCGCCGCTGCTGTAACAGTACATGGCAGGACTAGGGAGCAGGGCTACAGCGGGAAGGCTGATTGGAGCGCCATCGCTCGTGTTAAGGCAGTTTTGAAAATTCCGGTTATAGGCAATGGCGATATTTGGCAGCCGGAAGATGCCAAGCGGATGCTGGTTGAAACCGGTTGTGACGCGGTGATGATCGGACGTGGTTCGCTAGGCAATCTCTGGTTGTTGCAAAGAACGATTCATTATTTAGCAAGCGGTAATTTGTTGCCGGAGCCAACTATTGCTGAAAGGATAGAGCTGGCCAAGCGTCAGCTGGACTTAGTAGTTAATCTAAAAGGAGAATACAGCGGTGTGCGGGAAATGAGGAAACATTTAGCTTGGTATTTTAAAGGAATCCCGAGGGCGGCTGCTGTGCGCCACCGGATTATGCAGGCTAAGACAAAAGCAGAACTGTTGGTCATTTTGCAGATGTGACTGCCGAAAGCTAGTATGGGAAAACATTATTTGCAGCGGCAGGTATTTCATGGTAATATTTATGTATACAATTTTGTGCACATAAATATATTTTATTGAGGGAGAACTATGGAATTTATTCGCATCGGTGAAAAGTTGCTTAATTTAACCAAAATTGAAGAGACTATCCGTAAAATTTTGCAGCTGCGCCAGTTGGGTCTGTCGCAACAGGAAGTAGCTGCTAAGTTACTATTGGATAGGACTTTTATTTCTCGATTGGAAACGATGGGAGCTGTTCGCCGGGGAGGCAGAATGGGTTTAATGGCTTTTCCGGTTGCAAATAAAGAAGAACTGGTTGCTATGGCAAACCGCTTGGGCATAGAGCAGCAGCTAATTTTATCAGATCAGGAACGTTGGCAGCTGGTGGAAGGGAAAAGTGGACTTGATTTTTTTAATCAGGTTATGGAGCTTATCGAACAGTTTCGCCGCTGCGAATTGGTGTTAGTTTTTTGTTCTGCAAAATGGAAGCGTCTGGCGGAAGCACTGCTAGACTGTGAGATGCTGGTGGTGGAAATTGGCAGTACGCCGATTCTGGGAGATGTCTATGTGAATCCCAAAGAGCTGGAAAAAATGCTAGAGCCGTTTATTAACGTGTAGCGGGAGGGAAAGCATTGAAGCGGGTTGTCAGTATCAGCCTAGGTTCAGCAAAGCGTAACCATGCGGTAGACGTGGAGTTGTTGGGTCAGTCCTGCCGTGTGGAACGGATTGGCACAGATGGTGATCTGAAAGAAATGGTAAAGTTAATCGAGCGCATGGACGGTGAAGTGGCTGCTTTTGGGCTTGGCGGCATGGACCTTTATGTTTTTGCCGGAGAAAAGCGTTACACGTTGCGCGAGGCTAAAAATGTGGTAAAATCTGCGAAATTGAGCCCAATATTGGATGGTTCAGGTTTGAAGAATACGTTGGAAAGAAAAGTGATTCAACATCTAAAGAAAAATACTGAACTGTTGCAGGGTGCGCCAAAGGTGCTAATGATGTCCGGGGCGGATCGTTTTGGGATGGCAGAGGCACTAAATGCCGCCGGTTGCCGTCTGACAATGGGGGACTTGATTTTTACTATTGGCCTTCCCCTGCCCCTTCGCTCATTGAAAGCGCTTGAGAGAGTGGCAGGGTTATTGGCACCGCTTTTGTGTCAACTGCCCTTGGCCATGTTGTACCCTGTAGGCAAACAGCAGGAAGAAAACACCCCGAAAGCGCCTGCCTTATTTGCTGAGGCAGAGCTCATCGCTGGAGATTTCCATTTCATTCGACGTTATATGCCTCTTGATTTGAGAGGGAAAATTATTATCACAAATACGACTACCAGAGATGATGTGGCGCTGCTGACAGAGCGGGGGGTAAAGACGCTGGTGACAACAACCCCGGAACTTTATGGCAGAACATTTGGCACCAACGTGATGGAGGCGCTACTGGTTGCTATTTCTGGTAAGCGGCGAGAACTGGGAGCAGCCGAGTATGAAGAACTTTTAAATGCTATCAACTTTGCGCCAAGAATTACTCATCTACAGCAATAAGGCAGGAGGACAATATGGAACAATTTGCTTTTATTATCCATCCAATTGAGTTGGAGGATGTCTTTAGGAAGCTAAAGTTTATGAAAAAATGGCCGGTTCCGGTGGTAGAAACGGTGATTAAAGCTTTGCCGCCTTTTAAAGTTTCGGAAATTACTGGGATCCGCTCAGAGTATGCCGAAACTACGGGACATTTTGTTTCGTGTCCATTGACGTCAAAGCAAATGGTCACGCTTTCTGAAGAAAAAGTGCTCGACAAGATTATTAGGGCTGGCAAGGTAGCGGAAAAATTAGGCGCAAAAGTTGTCGGTCTTGGTGCTATGACTTCAGTTGTAGGTGATGCAGGGATTACTGTGGCAAAGAACTTAAATATTGCTGTTACCACCGGGAATAGTTATACTGTTGCGACAGCTTTGCAGGGAACAAAAAAAGCTGCTGAATTGATGGGGATAGATTTTTCCCAGGCAGAAATCCTTGTGGTTGGTGCCACCGGCTCTATCGGCAGCGTCTGTGCTAGAATTCTAGCTAGGGAAGCACGCTTTTTGACGCTACTTGCCAGAGACAAACAAAAGTTAGACAGTCTAGCCTCCAGGATTTTACGCGAAACAGGCTTGGCTGCCAAGGTAACTGCAGACGTCAAGTTTGCTACCCAGCGTGCCGATATAATAATTGCAGTTACCGGCTCTGCCGAAGCAGTAATTGATGTGCTGGACTTAAAGCCGGGGGCATTGGTCTGCGATGTGGCTAGACCTCGTGATGTTTCAAAGCGCTGTGCAGAATTGCGCAATGATGTTTTGGTGATCGAGGGCGGTGTGGTAGATGTGCCCGGGCAGGTAGATTTCGGTTTTAGTTTCGGCTTTCCCCCGCGTACCTCGTACGCTTGTATGGCAGAAACGATGATTCTTTCTTTGGAAGGAAAATATGAGTCATTTACACTGGGGCGGGATTTGTCTGTGGCGCAAATTGATGAGATTAGTCGTTTGGCAGACAAGCATGGCTTTAAAATTTCCGGGTTCCGAAGTTTTGAGCGCGCCATTACAACTTTGGAAATTGAACAAGTTAGAAAAAACGCTGAGCAGAAGCGGCGCCATTTTTCAGTTTGACAAAGCAGAAAGCCTGTTTTATAATGAATTAGAAAAAATTGCAAGTAGTTTATTGTTATTATTAAGGATTTGCAGAGGTATAATAAAAAATAAAAAGAAAAAATTTTGAAGTTTGAATCGCCGTTGGGCGATTCGTTATTTAATTTACAGGTGAGCACTGATTTCCTGTAGAAGCAGGGAGTAAGTAGCAACATTGCGGAATATAATTGAGCGTGTAGTCTCAAAACGCATTGAAGGAGCGAAATAAATGGTTAGTAAAGAAGTAATTTTGACTCAGTGTGGCCTGGAAAATTTAGAGAAAGAGCTAGAGCATTTAAAGTCAATTAAACGCAGGGAAGTTGCCGCTCGTATTAAAACAGCAATTTCATTTGGTGATATCTCGGAAAACTCGGAATACGAGGATGCAAAAAACGAACAGGCTTTTATTGAGGGCCGCATTATTACCTTGGAAAAGATGCTGCGCAATGTGCGCCTGATAGACGATGAGGAGACTAGCTCTGAGATAGTCAGCATTGCTTCTACCGTTATTCTGAGGGACTTAGAATATGATGAAGATTGTGAATACACAATTGTGGGGTCTGCGGAAGCCAACCCAGCGGAAAGCAAAATTTCTAATGAATCTCCGGTGGGTAAAGCGATTATCGGAAAAAAAATTAATGATATCGTTGAAGTATCTGTGCCGGCAGGGATGCTTAAATATCAAATTATGAAAATATCTTAGCATTGAAATTTTCCTCATATGGGTGGTGAGCAGCTAGAGATGAGTGAAAGCTTCAGCGAACAAGAAATTGTTCGGCGTCAAAAATTAGCTAGATTAAAGGAACTGGGCATTGAGCCATATGGCGAAAAATACCAGGTTACGCATTTTGCGGCCGACGTGCTCGGTCGCTTTGCTTCGCTAGAAGGGCAACCAGTGTTGCTGGCAGGTCGTTTGATGACTATCAGAACCCATGGTAAGGCTTCATTTGCCAACTTACAGGATGAGAGCGGACAGATTCAGATTTATCTGCGACTTGATGACCTGGGGGAAAAAAGTTATCAGATTTTTGAACTGTTAGATGTGGGTGACATCATCGGAGTGTCTGGAGAGGCTTTTCGCACACGGCGAGGGGAAGTAACTTTAGCCGTAAAAGAGTTTAGCCTGCTGGCGAAATCATTGCGCCCACTGCCGGAAAAATGGCATGGTCTGACAAACGTGGATTTGCGCTATCGACAGCGGTATCTGGACCTGATTGTTAATCCGGAAGTAAAAAAAGTATTTATTTTGCGCAGTAAAATTGTGCAAGAAATTAGGCATTACTTGCATGAGCAGGCTTTTCTTGAGGTAGAAACGCCTGTGATGCATACTTTGACCGGTGGGGCATCTGCCCGTCCGTTTATTACTCATCATAATGCCTTAGAAATGCATCTTTACTTGCGGATCGCTACAGAGCTCCATTTAAAGCGGCTGGTAGTGGGTGGTATGGACAAGGTTTACGAGCTGGGCCGGATTTTTCGTAATGAGGGGATTTCTACTAGACATAATCCGGAATTTACATCGGTAGAAATATATCAGGCGCAAGCAGACTATTTAGATATGATGATTCTTACGGAACAACTTATTTCTTCGGTGGCTCAAAAGGTGTTGGGTACGATGAAGTTAACGTTTCAGGGAAGAGAACTGGACTTGACTCCACCTTGGCCCCGTCTGACCATGATGGCTGCTATCAAACAGTTCGCAGGAATTGATTTTAATGAAATAATGACTGACGAAGCCGCACGATCAGTAGCTGTGGAAAGGGGCTTGGCAATAAAGCCGGGAATGCTCCGCGGGGAAGTTATGAACGAAGTTTTTGAAGAATTTGTTGAAAACCAGCTATTTCAGCCTATATTTATTGTTGACTATCCGCTTGAAGTGTCACCATTGGCTAAGCGTAAAACTGATGATCCGTCCATGACGTATCGCTTTGAGGCATTCATGGCTTGCAGTGAGATTGCCAATGCATTTACAGAGCTTAATGATCCTCTTGATCAACGGCAACGTTTTGAGCAGCAAATGGCTAAGCGAGAGGCAGGAGACGAAGAAGCGCAGATGTTAGATGAGGATTTCCTGCATTCCCTAGAATACGGGATGCCACCTACGGGAGGCCTCGGCATCGGCATTGACCGGCTGGTTATGATGCTTACCGATTCTCCATCGATTCGCGATGTGATTTTGTTTCCCACAATGCGCCTGCGGGATTAAAAAAAGCATCTAAAGGTGAAATACTTAGAAATAGCGAGATTTCTTGAAATAAAGGCGTTTTAAAACCGCCCAATCGGGATAGGCTCGATTATGGCGGTTTGTCTTTCTCTTGTGGCGGTGGTATATTAATACGTGCTGACTCGTCCTTCTTGTGGGAGGGACGTCAATCAAGCAGAGTAGGCAGGGAGAAGAAAATATTCCCTCTGCGTAGCCCTCGATTTACAGAGAATGCTGTTCTTTGAAAACTAAACAGGAAACGCCATGCGAAGTAAGCATTATGAAGATGATGCAAATAAATTGTTTTGTCAAGGCGAAGGGCTTCCATCTGGAGGCAACTTTCGAACCGGGCGAACGAAA
>Ga0208734_100053_pt1 | contig 55751 bp, 57 predicted proteins | sample Subbio2Aug_QV11A_FD_184824 | JGI IMG/M metagenome (GOLD analysis project Ga0208734, IMG submission 184824) | Serpentinite rock and fluid subsurface biosphere microbial communities from McLaughlin Reserve, California, USA - CR12Aug_QV11A (SPAdes) | ecosystem: Environmental > Terrestrial > Deep... | reverse complement strand
TCCTCGTTATGTATATTGTATCACATAACGAGGCGTGAAGCAACTATTAATGGGCCAATATGTCAATGTTTTCAAGGGTTTTCAGCCTTTATGCAGCTGACTCGTTATGTGTCAGCGGGAGGGCAGGTTTTAAGACCAAGTTTATTAAACATTTTATATGCTTGATTCACTACACCAGTCACACTTCCTATCAACCCAACTCCAGATATATTGCCAATAATATCAGCAATAATACCAAGTTCTGAGACAAACGGAATTGATTTCTCATTATACGCTATATCAGGATGTCTTTTAATAAAATAAACTGAATATGCAACTTCAAAGTGAGTAAATCTCCCCTTTGCTTGACCCTTTTGACTATTTATCAACTCAAGTAAAGCACGGGCAGGTGATGTGTTTATTTGATCCCTAAAGTCAAGATTAAATACCAGACTTTTAGGGTAGTCTTCAATAATTTCTTTATTCAGTTGCCTGATTAAACTTGATTTTCCAACACCTCCAACACCGTAGTAAACTAATACATCGTATTTATTCTCATGGTTAAAGTTTGACTCTTTCACTTTAATAACATGATTCCTAAAGGATTTCTTTGGTTCTTCTCTATCCGTGAATTTTTTTGTTGCGATATAATTTCTCTTATTTTTATTGAAACTATGCTTTGGAGTTATTGCCATCTTTTTATCCCCCCTCGTATAAATTGAAAAATTATCAGATATTATTAATCTTAATCACCTTATATTTTTACTGCCCCGACGATGTCTTTTCTGTCGGGACAATCCCAATATCAGCTGTTTTTATATAATTAAGAAATAAGGTGCCAAGGGGCAATCGATCACTTCGAGAAATCTTGTTCCATTCATATCCCTTAAACAAATCACGGACAAGAAACACCTCTTCAGGCAATAGATCTGATAATTCAGATTTTGCTTTATCTAATAATTCATTCACAGCTGGCATTTCTTACCTCCCACAAGAATAACTCCATCAACAACATTATTATTTCAATTGTACCCCTGCAAGAAGTATTTCACAAGAAAAATCGACCTAATATTTGGTAATTTCGCCATTCGCGACATCCCATAATCTTCCTGCTTCATGCTTCCTCTTCTCTATTCTACATCACAATTCTTTAAAGAATTGAAGTCAAACATTAAACCATCTATTTTCTAACAAAATAACCGTAACTGCATCTACAGCTACGGCCTGTGTTTGTCAAATAAAAAGTGCAGCGATTGGTCACGAAAAAATACAGCACTCCCTCAACACCGAAATGTGATAGGTTTGGTTTCGTGAACAGAGTTAAGGTTAAGGTTTCTGTCATGGTTAGCCCCCGCGGGGGCTAACCATGACGGGCGCGGCGCTGGGCGCACCCCTCGCCGCGAATAAATGCGGGATTCCAAGTGACCAGGTGCAGGATAGCGGCGCGTACAACCGCTGGATTTTCAGATGACCAAGTACTGTATTTTTGGTGACCATCTGCTGCACTTTGGGCGACCCAATGCTGTCTTCCGCGTGATCCGGCGATGGGGGTTTCTGTCAAAAATCCATGCCGATCGGCAATATTGGCTGGTTGCCATTTGACCGTACCGCTTTCACAAATTCACCGCATCCAATAAAGTTTTCAATCTGGACTACGATGTCCTGCTTGCTCCACTCATATGGCTCCGGCTCTGCGCCGAACCGTTCGAGAATGACGCGATTCTGCTCCTCGGTGAACCAAATCCGCATGGACTCTCCCAGCCGTTTCAGGCTTTTCTCTGTCAGTGTCATTGCCCCACACCCCATCTCCGCTGGCGCTGCAGGGATTCCTCCAGACGGTGGCCGGGGCCGGAGAACACGAGGATGTGGCTATGGTGAATCAGGCGGTCAATCATAGCAGCGGTGAGTTTATCGTTGCCGAACACCGTGTTCCACTGGGCGAATTCCAAATTGGATGTGATGATGAGGCTCTTTTGCTCGTAGCAGTCGGATACCACCTGAAACAGCAACTTGCTGGCTTCCTTGTGCAACGTGATGAACCAAATCTCGTCCAGGACCAGTAGCTCCACCATACGAAGCGACGCCATAAAGCCGGACAGCGTACCGCGCTGATGCCTTTCTTGTAAGATGTTGGCCAGTCCTGTAGTGGTGAAAAAACGAACAGGCCGTCCATGTCGGCAAAGGTTTAGGGCAGTGGCAAGATGAGTTTTACCGTTATGTAAAGCTTTCCATAACGGTAAGACCCATCTTAGTATAGCGCTTGGGATGAAGGCCTGCTACGCCGGCTTCAATGTACGGTTTTATACAGCGGTCTCTGGCAAACGAGCTGGCGGAGGCGACACGGTTCAAGCGAGCCTCCATGCTTGAAAAAAGCCTTGCCAAGATTGATTTGCTGATCATAGATGAGTTGAGTTATCTCAACTTTAATCGTCATCAATCAGAGATGCTCTTCCAGGTGATATCGGAACGGTCCGAAAGGGCCAGTATTATCATAACCACCAACCTGGAATTCTCTAACTGGACAAGCTTGTTTGAAAATGAAATTAGGTTGCCGCTTTAGTTGACCGGATAACCTTCCGGTCGAATATACTCAACATGAATGTCAAGGAGTCTTATCGCCTGGAACAGACGCTTAGGAAAACGAAAAATACTCAGAAGAGCCCAGGTTAAAGTAACGTTTTGGGATGGTTGATTAATGTTGCTAATAAAAGAATATTTGAAAGCTTACCGATAGAACATGCGGGAACCCTCCCGGATGCCCTTTAAAAAGAATTGCCTAAAGAATACGAGTGCCCGGCAGTTGATGATAAAGGTCGTGTCTAGGAATATAAAGAGCAAGATGTCTGTGAACACCCAAGGAAAAGGCTATGCTAAGCGCACCCCCGGTAAAATCTCCTCGGGCTACGCCCTCATTCCGATTTCACCGGGGGATCTCACCAACGGATGGTGGCTCAACTTTTTCCCAGCGTTTTCCCTAAAGTGGATCACTTTTTTCCTGGCGTTAGTGGATCAATTTTTTTTTCTGGCGAGTGGATCACATTTTTCTTGACAATCGCAACTTATGGCAAATAAAAACAATGACACCCTTTTTGGGTATAATTGAGTCGCTAAAAACACCATAAATCCCATAAAAAGGGTGTGTTAGCGGTATAATAAAGTGCAGCAAAAACGGCCACATCTTAGGATATTAGCAAAAAAGAGCCTTTTTGGGGCTCTACTATCTCCAACACCTGGTTGCATTGTAGTAGCTCTCTGAACACTGCCTCGAATCTTCCAAAAAGGCGGAAAGACGGATTGAATCGTCGAACCATGAAGCCTTTTGATTATTAAACCAGGTGTTTCATGTCTGCAAGTCTCTGTTTCCCTCCTGAATAAGGAGGGAAACAGAGGATGCAACATTATGGAAATTGGAGATACAACACTTTGGAAAAATAACTTGCAACTTTGTGGAAAAAGTTCTTGCAAAAAACAGAACGTTAGAACTATTGCTGACACAAACGAAAACACATCGTTATCGAACCCATACTGGGCTAAATAGCGAGGTCTATTTTCTATTCTTTGTTTTCAGCTTCAGCCGCCTTCTTGCGAGCATAGCTGGCACGTCTGTTCCTACGATTACGCTCCGCTTGGCAATCCCAACTATCGCAATATAGTTGACGGCTCGAATGTCGCACAAAATATTTCCCACAAGCAAGGCAGGAGAGTATGGAAGATTGCGATTCACAATAATTAAGATCTTCATCTACCGGTGGTGTAACATCAGCTACCATTCTGGAAAAGGTGTACCAACAAATATCGAACACCGATTGAATGTCGGCTCCTTATCCGGGAATTCGTTGAAAAAATCTATGTTTACAAAGCAGAACGCATTGATGGTAGACGAGTACAACATATCAAAATCGTTTATAACTGTATTGGTGAATTTGACCCATCGGTTTCTACATCCACCCCAGAAAAAGAAAAATCGGCATAGCCGGTAATACATACCAAACTATGCCGATATTTTTCCGAGATTAAAAATCCCTAAGACGCACCCTCTAAGCGGCGGTTTTTATTTGTTAAAAAGAGCCCGTAATGACCTTCGCTACAGCTACCACGCATCCTTGCATAGCCAACCGCAAACTTTCGTCTGCGATAGACCATTACAGAACCCATGATAACCTTTGCTCGACTATCATGAGTACCTTAGAAGCCTGCAACAATCTCCCGACTGCTGCAAACCTCCAGTCAGCAAATAAAAGACCTGCGGCACCCATAATAATCTTAGCTCGACCATGATACATCCCTTTTGACCCGGTAACAATCCTGATCAGACTGCTACCGAGCCTTACAGGACATATCATGATCTGCCCGCCGGCTATCGCCCAGCCAATCGACCAGACGATAACCTTTGGCCGACCACTGCAAAGCCCTTATCAGACCTTGCAGCAGTCTGGGCTCGGCCATTACGAACCCTGCGCTAATATTGTAACCAGGAGATAAAGTAATATACGCCTTTTTCAGCGAACATGATATGGCTGTTCTGACGTTAAATGCCAAAAAAAACGGGTTGTGGCGGCGGTTGTTTCAACTGGGTCTTGGCTTCAAACGAATGTCAATATTTGGGTATGCCCCCGATTAAGAGTCCTGCTGGAAATAATATTATTAAGCTGATTACTCTGTCTGCAGTTGAAATACAGCCAAGGCAAATGGTCCGGTTAAAAGCAAATAGAATTTCGGCCGCTATTTTTAGCCCGGTAGAGAGCTTCATCTGCCTTGGTTAAAAGTGCATCGGGAGAGAGAAATTTATCGGGTATAGCCGTAGCTACCCCGATAGATACTGTCACGATTCCGGTGCATGAAGCAATATGCGCTATCCTTAGTGCTCGCACATTGAGCAGGATTTGTTCCGCAATATGCTTAGCACCGTAATTATTCGTGTCTGTAAGCAAAACCACAAATTCTTCACCGCCAAAGCGGGCAACAATATCTCTGGGTCTTTTTACCGTTTCCTGTAGGGCTGCTGCAACTTGCTGCAAACACTGATCCCCCTGGAGGTGACCGTAAGTATCGTTGTATTTCTTAAAATGATCGATATCGATCATCAGGATGGCTAAGTATTCCTGCGAACGTACAGAACTGAGCCATTCTTTGCGGAAAGCCTCATTAAAAAACCTGCGGTTATGCAGACCTGTTAAAGAGTCGATTGTAGACATTATCTCCAGCTTTTGGGAAAGCACTATTAGTTCTCCCTGCATGATATCGGAGATTTTAACCATGCTTTTCATCTGCTTTAGCAGTCGTTTGAATTTATGAAGCAGTGCTCGATAATGTTCTTCGTCTTGGGAAGTTGAAAAAGCGCCGCTCTCCAATAATTTTTCGCTTTCTTCCAGTATTTCGTCCTCTTTGGTGAAAATATCTATTCGTGCCACTCCTTCCGTTTAGGGTTGCATAAAGGCAGTTTGTTTTAATCGTTGTTAATAATTATGATCTGAAATGGTAGGACATCAATATCCTCCTTGAATTCTTGCCCGCATTCGATAGCTGTCTCATTTCTGGCATCACAGCACCAGTTTACCTTAATTTTCTTGCCCTGTTCAGCGGCTTCTTCGAAGAAATCAAAAATGGTCAAAAAGACTTTGGAGGTGCTGCTATTAAAGTACACAATTTCAAACTCGGCAGTCACTTCTTTTACAGGCTCGACTGAAGCGATGTACTCTTTGAGCCAATCTACTACAGGTGTATAGAACTTGGCAGCGTTTTCGGGGAATGACTCTCCACGAATCAAAAGAAGGCCTGTTGCTGGGTCAAAGTTTATATATGGAGTGGAAAGTGTTTTCTCGATTATTAATGTATTCACAGCTATTACCTCCCTACGACTACTCGAATGCTAAAAAAGGAAAATTCCTGATCAACTGGCGTAAAACTATATTCAATGGGCTTGTCGGCCTTGCGAGCAATCTCGATCAGTCCGAGCCCCGCCCCTTTGCTGCCAGGATCCGGCTCTTTTCTGCGTCTCTCCTTATATAGGGCCTTGAGTTCATCTTTGTTGAGAAAGCGTACAGATTCAATCGTTTCACGCAAACGATCAATATCCTGATTGTAAATTCTATTTCCGCAGCTAATATAATAATGCCCGTCTTCATTCCGCCCAATTGCTACTACTCCTATTCGTAGCTCATTTTCCATGTCTTCGCTTTTATGGCCTAGCTTTTCTGCAGAATAGTTCAGAATGTTTTGGGCCTGTTCAATAAAGATCGAAAATACCGCATGAGAAGTAAGATTGCTTGCGTCTTCAAATTCCAGATTTTTTCTAAGGGTATAACTGGCTCCTTCAATGCTAATTTGGGCAATTGGCCCGCAGTAGAAAAACATGATTTGTTTGAGTTTTACCTCCTGATAAAATTCATAAAGGCTATAGTTCATATTTCCCCTCCTTCATTAAATATACGTCTGAAGTAACTATAAGCAATTTTGACATACCGCTTAAACGAGTCGGAGGACTATAAGCCGCAGCATGAAAAAACAAACATTACCAACTACCAGAAAAGGTGGGGAGACATCTTTTCGCTTTGTTATATCCTGAAGCCCAGTATGGTGATGTCATCGCGCCGGGGCTCACCGCTAAGGTATTCCTCATAGGTAGAAAGAAAAATATTGCGTTGTTCTTCCATGGTCAGGTTTTGAACGGACTTCAAAAGAGCTATCAGTCGTTTTTTGCCAAACGGCAGATGGTCATCACCGCCCACCTGATCTTTGAAACCATCCGTAAACATATAAAAGGCCATGCCCGGTTCATAACGGGTTTGCTGGTTAAAGAATTTCTTTGGTCTTTTCTTGGTATCACATCCGATGGCATCGCGGCTGCCTCTTAGCTCGATAATGTCCTTTTCTTTGACGATGTAGAGGGAAATCTGAGCCCCCGCAAATACAATCCCGCCGTCATGCCCGACATAGATCATGCCGACTTCAAGACCGTCGTTGATCATGGTTCCTTCCCTGCCATGCCGCAAGGATTGACTGAGACGCAGATTCAGCTCAACTAACAGCGCGGCCGGATCTTTATAGGTTTCTTCATCGACGATATGTTCGAGCAGTGAATTAACAGCCATGGTCATAAGTGCTCCTGGCACACCATGTCCGGTACAGTCCCCTACAAGAACAATGAATCCGTCATCGAATCTCCTCATCCAGTAGAAGTCTCCTCCTACTGTATCTTTGGGATCCCAGATCACGAAATAGTCCTTGAAAATCTGATTCATTTCTTCATTTTTGGGCAAAATGGTTTCCTGTAAAATTTTTGCGTATTCAATACTGTCCTGAATTTTAGCATTTTTTTCTACAAGCTCCTTCGTTCTCTTTTCAACCTTATCTTCTAGCGTAATACTGTACTCTTGAATCATCGAAGCCATCTGATTGAAGCTGCTGCTAAGCTCGCCGAACTCATCCTGTGATGATACAGAACAGCGCACATCCATTTTCTTGTCCCCGAATTGTTTAACCGCGTAAGTTAAACTCATAACGGGCTTAAGCATTCTATTGACCATGAGGAGAATCACTCCCATTCCGAGAATGATTGAAATTAGAAGGGCAGTAGCAAAGCTAGGGAACAATCCTGCCAAAGGTTCAGCATAGATCTTGTGTGGAACCACCACCCCCAGGACCCATCCATTAGCAGAAATCCTGCTGAAAGTAAATACCTTTTCCTCGCCGTCATAGTCTAGAAGGTTGAATGTTCTGTCTGCTCCACTCCCGCTTATTTTCTGGACAATACCATTCAGGCTGCCGTCAAAAACATCGTTAATATTGGTCAGCCTTTCGCTTGTAGGCTGAAATTCCTTATTGGGGTGTGCAACGATGTTTCCATGATTATCAAGCAGGAATGCATAGCTCTTTTCATTAACCACGATTTCAGCAACGAGTTCAGTCACATATCCGATATCGATGTCAGCTGCCACAACAGCTGTCACCTTGCCGTTCTGGCGATAAGCCTGGGCAATAGCGATCACCATTTCGCCGGTATTGGCATCAAGATAAGGATCTGAGTAATAGGTGCCTTCAGCTTCAACAGCGCCTTTGTACCATACCCTTCCAGTTGGATCAAATCCTTCTGGTGGTGTCCAATCGTCTGCAATTAAGGTTTTGTCAGGATAGGCAATATAAAGCAGGGTTAAATGCGGGTAATGCGCTTTTTTATGCGGAAGATAGGCAGCAGTTTTTTTATAGTCGCCTAGTCCTAGGGTTTCAAAGTCTTCTATTATTCCCTGGATAATTGAAGACTGCTGCTTAAACCAGTTGTTCATGATTTCCGCATTTCTATCCGTAGTCTGAATAATCTTCAGGGTGGTTTGTTCTAAAACTGCTCTGTATGAGATCTTGTAGCTCACAATCGAGAGCAGGGATAAACAAATAAAGCATATGATAAACACGACCAAAATAAATTTGTACTTAATACTTTTGCTTATCATGACACTGACCGCCTTTTTACATAGAAAACATTGATCTATGTTTATAAATTCAGAATTGCCAGCGTTTTTTTGGGTGCAGTAAAAAGCCATCTAGTTCAGAATAAAGTGTTGGGCTAATTTGTGGTGATGATTTGTGACACTATCATTATCGCAGGGTTACCATCATTTAGAATATGTCGAATCGCGCTTTTTCAATTCTGGAAAAGAAGTGGTGTTCCCTCTTTTTCTGTCAAATTTTTAACAAAAAAATATCTTCAAAGACTGGTTTGAAGAATTTCTCAATTTCATTTAGAAACTGGGTGACGAAGAGTGTAATGCGGCACCTGCAAAGGGCCAGAGGTCAGTCGGTGCCTGGCTGGAAAAGATAGATTTCGGCGTATATCTACGGATAACCTGGCCTGTATTTTGGTTACCAGCCTGACAGATATGCACTGGCAGTCTAACCAGTCGGAAAGTACACATAAACCTTGCCTGCAAAGCTGGAAGTAAGCCCAGTGCGGGAAAACCGCAAGCCGGGTTTGATGAGGCGGCGGAATTGCTGGCAAACAGGTTATCCGGCAGGACTGACTTGCATAGAAATTTAGAAATATGAAGACGTTGGAGGTGACGGCAGTGTGGTTTGTTACTGATAAATATGTACTGAGCATGGCAGCGATGCGGGTCTTGTCCAGTTTGATCGAAATGTCGGCAGCCATCTGGATGTTAAAACTAAACCGGGTAGACCAGGCCTTAAAAATCAATGCCCTGCTGGCTCTGATCGGGCCACTGGTGATGATGCTGGTGTTCGCCATTGGTCTGGCCGGGCTGGCGGGCAAAATACCCTTCCATAAGATGATGATCATCGGTTTGGGGGTCTGCTTGATATTATATGGGGTAAAGTCCTCATGAGGTATAATTTGGGGAAAAAAGCCCTTGAGAGCCATTCAATTCAAGAACCGTCCCCTATTTACCTGCTGCAACCTCACATCTTTGCCTCTGGCTGCATAACCTGTAAGCATGCTAAAAAAGTAATCCGCAGGACTAATATAAGGAGGCAAAATATGGATGAAAGAGGAACACCCTCCCGTAATTTGGCGGGAAATCTTGGATTTTCCCATTGGGGGAAGAGAGGCTAAACCCAGGAAAACCGGTTTAACCATGGTGATTGACAAAGGGTTGGGACTGCTGGAAACCAGGGAGCTGCTGGAGATAGCCGGGGATTATATTGATTTGATCAAGTTGGGTTTTGGCACCTCGGCTTTGTATTGTTCCAGCTTGTTGCGGGAAAAAATCCGCTTGGTCAGGTCTTATGGGGTGGATATTTATCCGGGGGGAACTTTTTTGGAAATTGCAGTGCTGCAGGGAAAGCTGGAGGCATACCTGGATGCCTGCCTGAAGCTGGGGTATACCTTTATCGAGGTTTCGGACGGTACCATCGAGATGGAATTGGACGCCCGGGCAAAGGCAATAGAGCTGGCAAAGGATAGAAAATTTTCCGTCATCTCGGAGGTAGGGAAAAAAGACCCGCGGGATAGGGTTTCAGCAACCCAAATCCGCCAGACTATCGAGCAGGACCTGGCTTGTGGAGTGCACCAGGTAATCATTGAAGGCAGAGAGTCTGGCAAGGGTGTTGTGATCTATGATGCTAAAGGTGACATCAAGCATGATGAAATGGAGGATTTGCTGGGGGGCATCAGGGATCTGAGCAAACTGTTATGGGAAGCCCCGAATAAAAATCAGCAGCAGGAATTGATTTTTCGCTTTGGAAATCAGGTAAACCTGGGGAATATTCAGCCCACTGATGTGTTGTCTTTGGAAGCCTTGCGTTTAGGTCTGCGGGGTGACACCCTCCGGCCTCTTTTAAAACCAAGGTCGGCCAGGGCATATTAAGTTATCCCGACAATTACGTAGCGCCCAGCACTGACGGATGCATCAGTGCTGGGCCTATGGTAATTATGATGCGGATGTTCGATTGAGGGAAGGCCCTTATGACACAGCTTGAAGGCCGTCATTGGAATTGAGTAAGGCCAGCTCCTCCCGCAGGATAGGAAGCACCTCATTAAGATCGGCCACAATACCGTAGTTAGCTACAGAAAAAATGGGGGCATTCTCGTCTTTATTTATGGCCACGATAAGTTCTGCCCCTTGCATGCCTGCCCGGTGCTGAATCGCCCCGGAAATGCCGCAAGCGATGTATAATTTTGGCCGCACTGTCTTTCCGGTCTGCCCCACCTGCCGTTCCGGGGCTGCCCAGCCTGCTTCTACAGCAGCCCTGGAAGCAGCCACCTCGCCGCCCAATAAAGAGGCCAAATCTTCCAAAAGCCTGAACTTTTCAGGATTTCCCAGCCCTCTCCCCCCGGCTAAGATGATAGAGGCTTCTTCTAAGTTAACGCTTTTTTTGGCTTCTTTAACAACTTCCAGGACTACTGTCCGGATATCCCTTTCTTTAACCTTTACCGGCACCGGCACGATTTCTCCCTTTCTCCCCTCTTCTATTACAGGTTTAGGGAAAACCCCGGGACGGACAGTAGCCATCTGGGGACGATGGTGGGGGCAGATTATAGTAGCCATAATGCTTCCGCCAAAGGCCGGCCTTGTCTGCAAAAGCAAGCCGGTTTCCGGGTCAATATCAAGGCCTGTGCAATCCGCAGTCAACCCTGTCTTTAAACGGCGGCTGATCCTGGGAGCCAAATCCCGGCCGGTGTGGGTTGCGCCGTACAGCACAATTGCGGGCTTTTCCTTTTTGATCAGGTCGCTGGCAGTAATGGCATATGCTTCTGTCCGGTAATGCCTCAAGATAGGATGCTCTGCAAGATAAACCTTATCGGCCCCGAGAGCAAACAGCTGATCGGTCAGGCCTGTGACATCTTCGCCCATCAAGACTGCCGCAAGCCTTTGGTTCAAAGTATCAGCCAGCTTTCTCCCTTTGCCAAGAAGCTCCATAGCAACCGGAGCAAGTTGGCCGTCTTGTTGTTCCGCAAACACCCATACCCCTTTGTACTGGCTGATGTCTTCTTTTGCAGCCAGTACTTCTTCAGCAGCGATGGCATCAAACCCGCAAGCATCTATGCAGGCCCTGCAGCCTGTGCAGGTATCTTTTAGCATAGCTTTATAGTTAATTATTTCTATTGCGTTGTATGGGCAGGCCGGAATACATAATTTACACCCTGTGCAGTTATCCCTAATAATTGAAATGCTCATGATTTATTCCTCCCCGACTGTCAGATGACTTTTTTAGTCTTTAAAGAGTCGACAAGACTGCGTACCATTTCCTTAGGCTGGCCTTGGAGCATCTCGCCTTTTCCAGTGGGAGCCGGTGTAAATATCCGGAGAACCTGAGTGGGGGATCCCTTCAAGCCTACTGCCTGCAAATCAGCTCTCAAGTCTGTTGCAGACCAGAGCAAAGTCTTTTTTTCCCGGTATGCACTGAAAATGCCTGGCATAGACGGATAACGATGCTGGTTCACCCCTTTGGGCACAGTAACTAGAAGCGGAAGGCTTGTTTGAATCAGTTCATAACCGTCTTCAGAAATTTGTTTAACCAGGGCTTTGTTTCCGTTCAATTCAATATCTGCTACATAGGAAACCTGGGGAATGTTCAGGAATTCAGCAAGTTGCGGCCCAACCTGGGCTGTGTCGCCGTCAATAGCTTGGCGTCCGCAGAGAATTAAATCATATCCATTCATCTTCTCAATCGCCAATCCCAGGGCTGTCGATGTAGCCAAGGTGTCTGCGCCGGCAAAATCCCGGTCGCTGAGCAAAACAGCTTCATCAGCTCCCATCGCCAAAGCTTCCTTCAATGCATCGTCGGCCTGGGGCGGACCCATTGTCAGGACAATTATTTTCCCCCCGTACCGCTCCCTCAGCACAAGGGCTAATTCCAAAGCGTTTTTATCTTCCGGATTGATGATGCTCGGCACACCGTCTCGGATTAGGGTGCCGGTCTTGGGATCGATCTTTACTTCGGTTGTATCTGGGACTTGTTTAATACAAACAACGTATCTCACGGCAAATCTCCTCCTTTATTAACTAACGAAGCATGCTTCCGGCAATGACCATGCGCTGGACTTCTGAAGTTCCTTCATAAATTTCAGTAATTTTAGCATCTCGCAAGTACCTTTCCACTTGGTAATCCCGCATATAGCCATATCCGCCGTGAATCTGGATCGCTTTATCAGCACATGACATGGAAACTTTTGAAGCAAACAGCTTGGCCATGGCTGACTCTTTAGAGAAGCGCAGGCCTTGGTCTTTCATGGCGGCGGCCCGGTAGACCAAAAGCCGTGCCGCGTCGATCTCAGTCGCCATATCAGCGATCATCCACTGGATAGCCTGAAAAGAGGCAATGGGCTTGCCGAACTGTTCCCGTTCCTTGGCATATCTGATCGAAGCGTCCAGGGCTGCTTGGGCTATGCCAAGTGCTTGAGCTCCAATCCCGATTCTGCCTCCATCCAGGGTAGCCATGGCAATTTTAAACCCTTCTCCTGTTTTCCCCAGAAGATTTTCTTTCGGCACCCGGATATTCTCTAAAATAAGCTCGGCAGTTTTAGAGGCTCGGATCCCCATTTTATCTTCCGGCTGACCCACTGAAAAACCAGGGATATCCCTCTCCACTATAAAGGCCGAGATGCCCTTAGTTCCAATGCCCGGAGTGGTAATAGCAAATATTATATAAATTTCCGCCACCCCGGCATTGGTAATGAACATTTTATTGCCGTTAATCAGATAGGAATCCCCTTCAAGCACCGCTTTAGTTTGAAGACCGCCGGCATCAGTCCCGGCATTAGCCTCTGTCAGCGCAAAAGCCCCCAGCTTTTCCCCTTTTGCTAGTGGTATTAAATATTTCTCCTTCTGTGATTCACTGGCGAAAATAGCCAGCGGTTCTGCAGTCAAAGAGACATGAGCCTCGGCAATTACTCCGGTAGCGGCACAAACTCGCGAAAGTTCCTCGATCATGATTGTATAACTGACATAGTCGGCTCCTGCACCGCCGTAACGGCGCTCAATGGGCATACCTAAAAAACCGTATCGAGCCATTTTTTTAACATTTTCCCAAGGAAATTCTCCACTTTTGTCAATTTCTATAGCATAAGGAGCAATCTCTTTTTCTGCGAATTCCCGCACTGTCTTTTGCACCATCTGCTGTTCTTTATTTAGGTTGAATTTCACTGCGATCCCTCCATAATTTAGTGATAAATGCGGGCCGTCTCCTTGCCATTTAGCACACGCAAAGCACCGTCACATAGCGCAGTCATCTCGCCCTCGCCGGGCATGACTACTACGGCAGAAATGAAAGACACAGCCTCAATAATCCACGGTACCAGATGGGTCTGGTCATAGGCCAAGCCACCAGTAAGTATAATCGCGTCGACCTTTCCCTTAAGCACAGCTGCCATCGCCCCGATTTCCTTCGTTACCTGATAGGCTAGTGCCCTGTAAACGAGCTCAGCACGGGTGTCGCCTGACTCCATGCAACGCTTTACTTCGCGACCATCGTTGGTTCCAAGGTAAGCGACAAGACCGCCTTGGCCGGTAAGCATTTGTTTGATGTCGTTCAGGCTGTATTTGCCGCTAAAACACAACTTAGCGAAATCTCCTGCGGGGAGCCCCCCGCTGCGTTCCGGGGAAAAGGGACCTTCGCCATCGAGCGCATTGTTAACATCTACCACTTTGCCCAGTCGGTGTGCGCCAACAGATACTCCGCCGCCAAGATGAGCCACGATCAGGTTTAGTGAACTATATTCCACTCCTTTGTCTTCGGCATAGCGCTTGGCGACAGCCTTTTGATTGAGAGCGTGAAATATGCTCCTGCGTTCGATGGCGGGGTGCCCTGACAGCCTGGCTTCTGCTTGCATTTCGTCTACAACTACAGGGTCTACTATGAATGCGGGCACATTGAGTTCATCGGCAAGGTCTTTGGCTAACAAGCCCCCAAGGTTGCTGGCGTGCTCACCGCGTTCGGCAGTCTGCAGGTCTTTGACCATTTCCTCAGTTACCACATAGGTCCCGCTTTGAATTGGTTTTAAGAGTCCTCCTCTTCCTGCCACTGCCGTTAGCTTCTTGATGTCGAACCCTTTCTTCGTTAAGAATAAAGTGATAACCTGACGCCTGAAGGCGTACTGATCTCCGATGCGCAAAAACTGCGCCAGTTCCTCAGCATGGTGGTGGAGCACCTCCTCAAAGAGGAGCCTGTTGTTCTCAAAAACTGCCACCTTGGTTGAGGTGGATCCCGGGTTGATACATAAAATATAGTGAGTCATAATCATCTAGCACCTCCCAGCAACAACAGCGGCATAAGCAATGGAGAGCAGCTTAGTCTCAGGAGAATCAGAACGCGAGGTAAGCACAATCGGGGCGGCTGCCCCGGCAATAATCCCGGCAACCTTAGCGTTAGTAAGGCAAACAAGAGTCTTGTAAAAGACATTGGCGGTTTCGATGTAGGGCATCAGCAATACATCGGCATCACCGGCTACATCCGATTTGATACCCTTATGGATGGCTGCTTCGGCATTAATAGCCGCGTCTAAGGCGATCGGTCCGCTGACTATGCAGTTCTTGAGTTCCCCACGCTCTGCCATCGTTTTGAGTTCGGTTGCATCCAAAGTAGCCTGCATTTTGGGATTTACCACTTCAACTGCGCAAATAGTCGCAACCTTCGGCGTCTTGACACCTAAGGCGATGGCCACCTCTACAGCGTTTTGGGCAATCTCTGCCTTTTGCTTGACATCTGGGGCGATGTTTTGGCCCGCATCGCTCATGAATAAGAGCTTATGATAGGCCGGAACCTCAATTGCGGCAACGTGGCTTAACACCCTGCCGTTACGGAGACCGTTTTCCTTATCTAGCACTGCCCGGAGAATGTCAGCAGTGCTGATCAAGCCCTTCATCAGCATTTGAGCGCGGGCCTCTCTGACGAGGTGTACTGCTGTCCTCGCGGCTGCTATGTTGTCTGGCGTGTTGATAATTTCCATCCTGCTCAGGTCATAGGCATGCTCCGCGGCGATTGCGCGAATTTTTGCCTCATCGCCTACAAGTATGGCATCAGAAATACCTTCGCTGCAGGCATCACGTATAGCAGCCAGCACTTCAGTATCTGCTGCGGCCGCAACCGCAATGGTGCGCCGCGGGCCTTGTTTCGCAGCATCTAATAATTCCGTTAAACTTCTAATCATAAACCTCATGTTTCACATCCTCCTAATGACATCAGCATGCTGATAAAATCTCAATAAAAGTTGTTGATGGCCGTGTCGCTGCTAATTTTAATGAAGAAAACTTATTTATAATTTTTTCCAGCCACGCTAGCGAAACCTTGATTGCAAATAATTATATAATAGATCCAACGCTTGTGCAATCTTTCACAAATATGACCTAATATTAAATTGATTTTGTATTTACAGACTATAAAGTTAAATTCGGAGTCGAAAAGGGTAATCTGGCTTGGCGGTAATCACCAATACCGGCGATGTTTTTAGATGATTTGTTTGTCATCGAGCTTCGGACCGGCTTTTTTATTCTACCCGGTTTTTCTGCGGCATATAGTTTAATAAAGTCGTCCCAAAGGGAGGTGCCAAATTGTCTTCTGCTACCATGATGATTCTCATTGTATTGCTTCTGGGAATCTTGGGGAAATCAAATGTAATTGCCGCTGCGGCTGCCATTATGTTAATACTGCAGTTTCTCCGCCTGCAGGAATTGTTTCCTGTGTTGGAAGAAAGGGGTCTGGAATTAGGATTGGTGTTTTTGGTCATGGCCGTCCTGGTGCCCTTTGCAGCCGGACGCATACCTCCCAGTGAAATATTCCGATCCTTTTTTACGGTTCCGGGGATGATTGCCCTTATCAGCGGGGCAGTGGCAACTACTATGAACCATCAAGGATTGGAACTGCTTCAGCGGGTGCCCTCGCTGATGATTGGCCTGGTATTAGGTTCCATCATTGGGGTGGTGTTTTTTGGCGGTATCCCCGTGGGTCCGCTGATGGCCGGCGGGATTGCGGCCGTCCTGCTGGCTCTATACCAGTTGATCAGGTGAATTTGCAGGGACCTGTCTCTTTTGTCCCGGATTGCATTTTCGGGTGCAAAAAAAAGGAAAACCAGGCTAAAAAGGCGAATAACTCGCTCAATCGATTTGCTTCGAGGCGATAAATATGAACTTTTTAGACTGGTTAATTGTAATAATCTTAGCTGTAAGCGCGTGGAAGGGCTACCGCAAAGGGGCTGTCTCCATCCTGTCTGGCATCCTTGGGTTATTCCTCGGCCTGGCAGCAGCACTGACTTACAGCCGGCCACTGGCTTACTGGGCGGAGGAGCAGTATCAGGTCACTACTGCCCTGGCCGGTTGGATTAGCGAAAAGCTGCCGCAGCCCAAACCGGCGGCAGGCGGGCAGCTTTCGTCTCCTGTCCCCGAGTGGCTCTTGCCTGGCAGTTGGCAGGACAAGCTTGCAGGTGTGGATCCGGCCCTCTGGGGGCAAATCCTGGCGGAAGGGATGGCAGGCTTTTTGGTCAAGGTGCTGGCCTTTCTTGTGGTTGTGCTCTTAGCGCTGGCCATTTTTAAGCTGGGTGGGCGATTAATCACCTCCATTGTGACCGGTACTCTCTTGGGCAGTCTTAACAGGGCCGCCGGCCTGGTGGCAGGGCTGGCGATAAACATCTTGCTGTTAGCAATTTTTTGGGGCATTATCGGCCCATTTCTTTTGACACAACAGGAAAGCAGCCTGAAGTGGATGCAAGAATTAAGCCTGGCAACTAAAGAATCAAGGCTGATCCCCCAATTGGCCAAAGCCTATACCTCCATCAGTTCTCATTTGGCCGGCCTGTGGTAGCATTGATCCGTCTGTGTCCGGCAATCCTATAAAAGAAGTCTGTTGGTTTTTCAGGTTGCGGAAAGGAGTGCAAAAATGGCTGAAGAGCTTGGCCAGGGTGAATGGCTTAAGTCTCAATTGGTGGGGCTGGCAAAACGGCGGGGGGCCGACCTTTTTGGAGTAGCAGATCTGACGCCGGCAAAGCCGTATATAGAGGAAACCTTTGGCGAGGAATTGCTTCACTTCCCCCGGGCAGTGGTGATGGCCTTGTTTTACCCGGTGGGCATTGTTAATCAGCTTGCCGAAGGTCCTACCCACACCTATTTATACTACTACAAGGTCTTGAACACCAGGCTGGATGACATGGCCCTGGAAACAGCAGTTTTGCTTGAACACCAGGGATATGATGCCTTCCCGATCCCGGCCTCCCAGCGAGTAACGGAGGACAAGCTGGCTGGCATCTTCTCCCATCGCCTGGCAGCCAGTCTGGCCGGCCTCGGCTGGATTGGCCGCAGCTGCGCCCTCATCAGTCCTCAGGTCGGGCCTCGCCTCCGGCTGGTGACTGTTTTGACCGATGCGCCACTGCCTCCGGATCGGCCCATGGAAGTCCGCTGCGGTACCTGTCAGGCCTGTGTGGAAGCCTGCCCGGCCAAAGCCATTCATGGTGCTCTTTTTAAGGGAGAGGATCCGTTGGATGCACGCCTGAATGCCGGGAAGTGCGATGAATACTTGAGCAAGGTGCGAGTAGCTTTCGGCAAAAGGGTATGCGGCCGTTGCCTGGCCGTTTGCCCGTGGGGGAAAAAACGGCGCCATGGTGCAGAACAAGCCTTCGACGGACAAGAAATAGGTGGGAGCAGTGCTTTTAATCAATAGATGAAAACTCAGGCGAATGCCCGTTAACCGCGAAAGGTATCGCCTGGCAAAGTCAAGGTTTACATGGCCTATAAGGCATACAAAGAATTTCTTGCAGAGGGAGGCGGGTTAAGTGCATAATAAAATTCGCTTGACGCAAACCTGTACGGCTGCGGGCTGAGCAGCGAAAGTGGGTCCGGGGACCCTGTCCGATCTTCTGGCTACCCTGCCGTCATTCTCTCACCCTGACCTCTTGGTCAGCAGCGCCACTTTTGATGACGCGGGAGTGTTCCGACTTACCCCCGAGATTGCCCTGGTGCAAACTGTCGATTTCTTTACGCCCATGGTGGATGATCCCTACTTGTTTGGCCAAATTGCCGCGGCAAACGCCTTGAGCGATGTTTATGCCATGGGCGGAAAACCCTTAACAGCGATGAATATTGCCGCATTTCCCGTCGGTTCCCTGGATCTGGGCATCCTGCGGGATATTCTGGCCGGCGGAGCAGATAAAATTCTGGAGGCAGGTGCTCTTCTGGTTGGAGGTCATACGGTGGAAGACAAGGAGCCCAAGTACGGCTTGGCGGTGACTGGAACGGTGCATCCGGACCGGGTGGTCAAAAACGGCGGGGCCAGGCCGGGAGACCGATTAATCCTGACCAAACCTTTGGGAGTGGGCATTATTACGACAGCCCTAAAAGGTGAACTGATCAGGGAAGACCAAGCTTTTTCAGCCTACCAAAGCATGGCGGCCCTGAATGACAAGGCGGCGGAGATCATGCAAGAGGTGGGGGTGAATGCCGCAACCGATATCACCGGCTTCGGCTTTTTGGGCCACCTTTCCGAGATGTGCGCTGCTTCTAAAGCAGGAGTCGAAGTATTTGTAAAAGAGGTTCCTCTGCTGGAAGGTGTGGCTCACTTGGCCGCAATCGGGGCGGTACCCGGTGGGGCCAAGCGAAATGCCAGGCACCTGGAGCCAAGGCTTAAATGGGCGCTGCCGGTGGATGAGGTGATGCGCGATATCCTGTGCGATCCCCAGACTTCCGGCGGGCTTTTGCTGGCAGTAGGGCCAGACAGGCAGCAAGAATTGGCCCGGCGGCTGAATGAAGCCGGTGTAAGTTGGTGGCTGGTGGGGCATGTGACCGACGATGAGCCCGGAGCGATTAAGCTCCTTTAACCTTGCGGGATATTTTAGGAGTGAGCTTAAGTTGGAGTGGTTAAATAACCTTGTCCTTGATCCAAGGGCCTTTCATGGCCGGCAGCCATGGGAGGTATGGGGAATAACAATATTGCATGTCTTGCTGATTTTTTTGGCCGCCAGGCTGCTGGTTTGGGCCGGAAAGCTCGGTATCGTCCGCCTGTTCAACAGCCTGGCCGGCAAGGGGTTGTTTTTGGAGGTCAGGCACTTGGGCCTGATTAAAATTATTGTGCAAACCCTGTTCGCTTATGGCGTTTACTTCTTGGCCTTGATCCTTACTGTTCATTACTTTGGGGGCAGAATAATTAGCCCTGAAGACCTGAAAGGGTTTGGCGGCGCTGTTTTAAAAATATCCCTGATTCTATTGGGAGCGGGATTTTTGGCGAGGTTTGGAAAAGGTTCGATTGAAAATCTGTTTATTGAGGAAAAAGGCAAGGCTGGCTGGCAGGAAAACCGCCGCTTGCAGACTTTAAAGACACTCTTGCGCTCTGTCTTTATCTATGGGACTTATTTTTTAGCGGGATTAATGGTGCTGGAAACAATCGGAGTAAAAACCAGTTCGTTAATTGCCGGCGCCGGATTGGTTGGTTTGGCTGTCGGTTTTGGGGCGCAGAGCCTGGTGCGGGATGTGATCACCGGTTTCTTCATCACCTTTGAAGACAACTTTACTATTGGCGACTTAATCACCACTGCTGGGGTGACGGGTACTGTGGAAGATATGGGTCTTAGAACCACCCGCCTCCGGGAGTGGACAGGACAACTGCACATAATCCCAAACGGAGAAATAACAATAGTCACCAATTTTAGCAGGGGCGGCATGTTTGCGGTAGTTACAGTCAACATTTCCTATGAAGTCGACGTTGAGCAAGCGATGGAAGTTTTGCGGGAGGCCTGTAAGGAGGCGAAGCGGGAACTGCCTGCAATTGTGGAGGATCCGTTGGTGCAGGGCGTTATCGAAATGGGAGACGCCGGCCTGACGGTTAGGATTGCCGCCCGCACCCTGGCCGGTGAACAGTGGGCAGTGGAAAGGGAACTGCGCAAAAGGCTTAAAAAGGCCTTGGATGCTGCGGGATTGGGTGTTGCCTATCCCAGGCACGTGGTGATGCACCAGGGAGGCATGGCCGTGAAGGAAGCCCCTTCTCCTCTCAAGGGGGCAAAGGAGGACCGGGAGGATGCTTAAATTCAGTGTTGGGGATATTGTCCGTCTGCGCAAGTCTCACCCTTGCGGGGGAGATCAGTGGGAGATCTTGCGTGTGGGTATGGATTTCCGCATCAAGTGCTGCAAATGTGGTCATCAGGTGATGACACCCAGAGTGAAATTTGAGAAAAGCCTTAAGGCAGTTGTGCGGAGTGCTTTAAACGAAGGAAAATAGGCTGGGCTTAATAGCCATCCTGCAGCGCTTATCCGGCTGTTGGGGAGGGTGTTTCCGCCGCGGAAGCGGGGTGGCCCCCCCCCACCGGGGTTGGGGTTGGGGCTGGGGGGGATGCCGGGTCCCAGAAACTGCCTAATATAACCTTGCTTCCCTGAGCAGAAATCTTTTGGACAGCTTCCTCCACATGAGGACATCTTTGACTCATAAACAGGCAGCTGGCCAGCACAATTACCTGAGCCTTGTCTTCAACCCTAATACTGGTGGCTGTATCTGCCAAGGAGGTGGCAGAGCAATTGCGGCATGGATGAAAAGAGACAATTTCCGCCTCTGGCATTGTGCCCAAAGGACCCCTCTTTTGATAAATGGCTTCAAAACAAAGCACATGGGAGCCAATTCCAGGGCATCCTTTAGTCCATCTTTTTCCGCAGCAAATAACCCCGACCCGATCCATAGTGTACCTCCATTCAGGATGCAGGAAACAAGAAGCAGGAGGCAAGAAGCAAGAGCAAGAGGAGATAAAGATAGGCAACTGTTGTGCGTTTTCTCAGTCCCCCTATTATTCTGACTGCCGACCTCTAATTTAAGCGGTGTGTCCCCATTCCTATTACATTCCTATTATACAGCATCTGAACAAGAAAATATGTCGTTTTTTGGCAGTTATGGCGAAAAAATGCCTTTTGCGTCAGTCCAGAGGTCCGGCTCGCAGAAAAGCCGCGAATGCCATTCCTGAATAATTCGTGCCAGCCTTGCCTTTCCGCAGAAACTGTGCTATATTTAGCTTTGGTGCCGGCAGGCCAATTTATTATTTGGCCTGCTAGACCCATTTTCCCTGCTCCATCCCAGTGGTGGGGCCGTTAGTCCGGGGGGAGGAGGTGACGCGATTGAGAACTTACGAGCTTTTGTATATCATTAAACCTGTTCTGGAGGCAGAACAAATAGCTGCGACCGTGGAAAAATTTGCGGATTTGGTAAAAAATAATCGAGGCGAGATCATCAAACTCGACCAGTGGGGCAAACGGCGGCTGGCCTACGAAGTGCAGGATTACCGGGAAGGCTTTTATGTGCAGATGCAGTTTAAAGCTGAGCCGGCTCTTGCCAGCGAAGTTGAACGGATCTTAAAGATTTCGGACAACACCATTAAATACCTGATTACCAGGATTGGCGAAGACGACTAATCCCAAGATCTAACCAGAAAAAGAGGCAGGAAGCAGGAAGCAGGAGGAAAGATTAAAATTCAGTTGCCAGTAGTCAGAAGCTAGAACTAAAAAAGGTGTCTCCAAGCATTCTGAATTCTGCTCAGAAAATAGCCCTTGTTTTCGTTCTTCTGTTGGTGTGCCCGCTGGGCGGCAGTCTCTAACTAGGGTAAAAGGATGCAAAGGAGTGGGCTTGATGCTTAATAAGGTTATTCTTATCGGCCGGCTGACCCGGGATCCCGAATTGCGCTATACGCCAAACGGGGTGGCGGTAGCCACCTTTTCTCTGGCAGTAGATCGGTCCTTTGTTAATCAGCAGGGGCAGCGAGAAGCAGACTTTATCAGGGTCAAGGTGTGGCGGAAGTTAGCTGAAGTAGTTGCCAATAACCTGGGCAAGGGGCGGTTGGTTGCTGTGGAAGGCCGGTTGGAGGTCAGATCTTACGATGCCCAGGACGGCACCAAGCGTTATGAAACAAATGTTGTAGCTGATGAAGTACGGTTCCTTGATTGGCCGAAAGAGGGCCAAGGCGGGGCCAGGCAGCAATTTGCCGGGGACGATCCCTTTGGCAGTGTAAATTTGGCGACGGAAGAAGACCTGCCTTTTTAAATCAGTTGTCGGTAGTCAGTTGTCAGTAGTCAGGAGGCGGAACGAAAGAACGCTTGATCGTCTCGAATTATGCCGAATTCGAGCTGCCCGATACTGACTGCTTTAATGGGTGCTTTTTTCGGGAATAGGTTGTCATAGGGTTAAATAAGGAGGGAAAAGGATAGTGAAACGCGACCGGCGGCGCTCCCGCAAGCGGGTGTGCAGTTTTTGCGCTGATAAATTAGAGCATGTGGATTACAAGGACCTGGGCAAGCTTCGCCGCTACATTACCGAACGGGGCAAGATTCTCCCCCGGAGGATTTCCGGCAACTGCGCCGGACACCAGCGGCAAGTAACCTTAGCCATCAAGAGGGCCAGGATGATCGCTCTTTTGCCCTACACATCAGAATAACAAGAAACAGGGGACAAACCAAGGGAGCGTAGAGGCTCCCTTGTTTGATGATTAACCACCATGCCGCTGTGGTGGCACCATTAAAGCAATGAAAGTGGGAGCTGTTTTCGGGGCAGGAATAACCTGCCTGGTCCGACATCATTATCAAATGCTTAAGGCAGAAGGAATCGGGCTTTCTGTTGCAGAATGTAGATGTTACACAAACATAGTCAACCTACAACGGACTTCAAAGAGGTGCAGACATGCCGGCGCATGACAAAGAGATCGATATTACAAGGAATTTCCGCCTGCTGGAGTGGCTTAAGGCTGAGTTAGCAGGAGGGGTCGCCGCTCTTTTGCGGGCGGCAGTTAAGGGCAGCCAGGAAGCTATTTTAGATGCTTTGGCGGGAATTGTCGTGACAGCCTATCTTTTAGGAAAGCGCCTGGGAGTAAGTTTTGCCAGTCTGGACGCCAAAATACAGGACAAGTTGACATCCGGCATCAGTGAAGGCCATGAAATTGAAAGCTGGTATGGAGACTTGTCTCTGCTCCAGTATCATTTAAAAAGCAAGAGGTGAAGTTATTGGCCAGAAATCAGGTTTCTTATATGGTGGAAGGAGCTCTAATGGCAGCTCTGACGGCTGTTCTGGCCCTGATCGGGCTGTTGGTGCCTCCTTTGATGTTAATAACCAGCCTGATCTGGACCATCCCGATCGTAGTCCTAATCGTCAGGCGAGATTTTAAAACAGGAGTTATGGCAACAATTGTAGCTGCCTTTCTGGTGACACTGGTAGTGGGTCCGGTAAGAGCCTTTTTCTTAATCCTGCAGTTTGGCGGTCTTGGTCTGGTTTATGGTTATTTATTTAAGGTCAGGGTTAGCAGTGGAAACGCGCTCCTTGGCGGCGCTTTGGTGGCGGCAGCTTCCACAGCCCTGGCGACGGGGCTTTCCTTCTTAATCATGGGAGGCTCTTTCGCCAATTTGGAGGCTGCCAGCAGGGAAACCGCCAATGCCATGATCGAGGCTTACCGCAAAGCAGGGGTTTTGGAAAACATGACCCAGGGAGAAATGACTCCCGAAGAACTGGCCGATGCCATGGTAAAGATGATGACTGTTCTCCTGCCGGGAGCCCTGGTTATTGGCGGAGTTTTCTCGGCATTTATCAATTTTATCCTCTCCCGGGCGGTTGTTAAACGATTAGGGCTTTATTCGCCGTACCTGCCTCCCTTCAGACGCTGGCAGCTGCCCTGGTATATGGTTTGGGGTTTTATTGCCGGTCTCGGCTTTTGGCTTTTGGGGGATTATCTGGCAATAAGGTGGCTGGCAGTAGCCGGCCAGAATATCCTCTACGTATTTTTACCTATTCTTTTTGTGATTGGCCTTTCGGTAGCAACCTATTTTTACCATCGTTGGACTTGGCCGGTCTTCTTCAAGGTGATGGCCCTGGTAATAGCTGTTTTATACCTGCCGATGGCGATCATGACTCTAATGATGATGGGATTACTGGATACCCTGTTTAATTACCGGAAGATAACCGGTGACGAGGAGGAGGGAAAACCGGCATGAAAATAATCCTGGTTCAGGATGTAAAGGCGCTGGGTAAAAAAGGGGACGTAATGGAAGTATCTGATGGCTACGGCCGGAATTATTTGCTGCCCAGGGGGGTGGCCATTGAGGCCACCGCCGGCGCCCTGAAAGAAAGAAACCAAATACAAGAGCGCCAGGAAAACAAGAAACAGCACGAGCTGCGCCAGGCAAAAAACCTGGGGGAAAAGCTGGCAGCCCTCAATTTAACCATCCGGACAAGAGCCGGTGAAGGTGGGAAGCTGTTTGGCTCAGTCACCACCAAAGAGATTTCAGAGCATCTGCAAAAAGCGGGCGGCATTGTTATGGACAAGCGTAAAATAGAGCTAAAGGAACCTATTAAAACTGTAGGCGACCACACAGTAACAGTAAAGCTGCACCCTGATCTGGTCCCGACTCAAATTAGCATTCGAGTAATCGGCGATACCAAAGAAAGGGGTTAGTCATGAAAGGTCTGTTGGAAAAGTATATGGAAGCATGTGAACAAACCGCGGCTGCCGGAGCGTTGGAGGACAGGGCTGACCTGCGGCGTCAGGTGACGGCCATATATAGGATTTTGTGCGACTTGTTTGGCACAGACCGGGTGGTATTTAAAGCCAGCAAGTTGGAAGCTCTGCATCTGATCAAGTCAGATTTGTTAAGGGAACGGGTGCTGGGGCTGGTAAAAATTGTTTTCGAGGACCCTACCCTGGAGGAGCTGCCCAAGGAGGAGGAAATCCCGACTATTCTTGCATCCATTCAGGAAGAAATAGCCGGGATTATTGCCCGCCGGACCGTAGAGGAAAAACTGGAAAAGAAGATCGCAGAGAAAATGCAGGACCGCCAGGATGAATACCTGCGGGAGATCAAAAAGCAAATTTTGCGAGAAGAGACTGGGCCGGAAAACGCCCAGACCTTAAAGAAACTGGCTGTGCTGGAAAAAATAAATCAAACCAAGCTGGCCCGTCCGGCGATGGAAGTCCTCCGGCCGGCCACTCTGGCAGAGATTGTGGGGCAGGAGCGGGGAGTTAAGGCCTTGGTTTCCAAACTGGCCTCTCCTTTCCCCCAGCATGTGCTTCTTTATGGCCCTCCGGGGGTTGGCAAGACAACTGCGGCCAGGTTAGCCCTGGAATCCACAAAGACCTTGTCCTGCAGCCCCTTTGGCGGAAATGCCCCCTTTATCGAAGTGAATGGAGCTACCCTGCGCTGGGATCCGCGGGAAATCACCAATCCTCTTTTAGGTTCGGTACACGACCCTATTTACCAGGGTGCCCGGAAAGACTTGGCCGATACCGGTATTCCTGAACCAAAACTGGGACTGGTGACAGATGCCCATGGCGGGATCCTGTTTATCGATGAAATCGGGGAGATGGACGAACTCCTGCTGACAAAACTCCTCAAAGTGTTAGAAGATAAGCGGGTGGAATTTGATTCTTCCTATTATGATCCCCATGATAACAATGTGCCCCAGTACATCCGGAAGATCTTTGAAGAGGGTGCTCCGGCTGATTTTGTGCTGATTGGAGCCACAACCAGGGACCCGTCGGAACTGAATCCGGCCTTAAGGTCTCGCTGCGCCGAAGTATATTTTGAACCGCTCAACCCAAGCGATATCCAGGAGATCATCCGCCAGGCCGCCCTGAAGCTGGGGGTGGATCTGGAACCCGAGGTGCCGGAAATTATCAGCGAGTATACCATTGAGGGTAGAAAAGCCAATAACATCCTGGCAGATGCATACGGCTTGGCATTATATAAAAAAAATACTGCTGCCAAGGGCCGGAAAAGAAAACCGAAAGTAACCGCAAAAGACGTGTACGAGGTTCTCCAGAGCGCCCGGATGACGCCCTATGTAACTGCCAGAGCCAGTGCCGTCTCCGAAATAGGCCATATTTTTGGCCTGGGTGTTGCCGGATTTGTGGGGTCTGTTTTGGAGATTGAAGCCGTGGCCTTCAAAGCCCGGGAACCAGCCAAAGGCAGCTTGCGCTTTAATGAAACGGCGGGAACAATGGCCAAAGATTCCGTATTCAATGCAGCCTCAGTTTTTCGTAAATTAACAGGGGACGATCTTGACAACTATGACATTCATGTTAACGTGGTGGGCGGCGGCCATATCGATGGGCCGTCGGCAGGAGCAGCCATCATGCTGTCCATTATGAGCGCGGTGCAAAACAAAGGTTTGCGGCAAGATGTGGCTGTGACCGGGGAAATCTCTATTCAAGGAAAAATAAAGCCCGTCGGCGGGATAATAGAGAAAATTTACGGGGCTAAACAGGCGGGTGTTAAGACGGTGTTGATTCCTAAGGACAACCAGCCGGATGTGCCGGCAAACCTGAAGGGAATAAAAGTTGTCCCGGTGGCTACCGTTGATGAGGCTTTAAGCCATGTTTTTTAGCCTGGGTTGAAAAAGCTGGGAGGCGGAAAGGTTGCTGGAACGGGTACCCCCCCACAACACAGAAGCGGAGCAGGCGGTCCTGGGTTCCGCCCTCTTGGAAAAAGAAGCTATTTATGCAGCCATCGAAATTGTGCGGCCGGAAGATTTCTATCGGGAGGCCCACCGGTTAATTTTCCAGTCGATCCTATCCCTCCTGGAAAAGTCCCAACCGGTGGATCTGCTTACAGTTACCGATAATCTCCGCTCCAGGGCTGAGCTGGAGCGGGCCGGAGGCCTTTCTTATATTGCATCTTTGGCCAATATTGTGCCTACGGCGGCTAATGCGGCCTACTATGCCCAGATTGTAGCCGATAGGGCCTTAGTCAGAAATCTGATCAATTCTTCCACCGAGGTTGTGCAGCAGGCCTTTTCAGGGGTAGAGGATGTCAACCTCTTGCTGGAACAGGCTGAAAAAGCCGTTTATGACATTTCCCAGCGGCGGCGCCGGGGACAATTTTTTCCAATCAAAGAGGTTTTGGCGGAAGCATTGGACCACCTGGACAGGTTAGCAAAGCACAAGGGGGAAGTCACCGGCGTTCCCACCTTCCGGGACTTGGATGGGCTATTGTCTGGCCTGCATCCCAGCGACCTGGTTATTTGCGCGGCGCGGCCGGGGATGGGGAAGACCTCTTTTTGTTTGAATATCGCCCAGAGTGTGGCGGTGAAACATTCCGTTGCCGTGGGCATTTTCAGCCTCGAAATGTCAAGAGAGCAACTTGTTTTGCGGATGCTATCGGCTCAGGCCATGGTCGATCAGCACAAGCTCCGGTCCGGGCGCCTTAACGAGGCTGATCTGGCCAAGATCAGCAAGGCGGCTGCGGTGTTGGCGGAAGCCCCCATTTTTATCGATGATACTCCCGGGGTGACCATGGTTGAAGTCAGGGCTAAATCCCGCCGCATGAAAAACGAGCGGGGCTTGGGTCTTTTGATTATAGACTACCTGCAGCTGATGCAGCCTGGGAACCGGAAGTCAGAAAACCGGCAGCAGGAGATTTCGGAGATCTCCCGCTCCTTGAAGGCTTTGGCCAGGGAGCTCAATGTGCCGGTGTTGGCCTTGTCCCAGTTATCCAGAGCTGTTGAGCAATCCCAGGATAAGCGCCCGAGCCTGAGCCACCTGCGGGAATCCGGCGCCCTGGAGCAGGACAGCGATTGCGTCATTTTCATTCACCGGCCGGAGTACTTTGACCGGGATACGGAAAAAAAAGGAATTGCGGAGATAATTGTAGCCAAACACCGACATGGGCCAGTAGGGACTGTCGAGATGGCCTTCCTGCCCGAGTTTACCAGGTTTGTCGACCTGGCGCGGGAACCAGCTTAACCATATTGGGGACATTCCATTGTATTGTCTATTGCAGGAATATCTTTCCTGGTGCAGAAAAACTCTTGCAAAGAAGTAATAGTTCCTCCCAGGGGGGGAGAGGCTATACTCAGATCAATTGAGGAGGCGAAACGGATGGAGGTAATGGAGACCGTAGCTCACATGATGGCCTTATCAGCCAGGACCGCGCCGAAAGCAGGGGGAAAAGACTACATTGAATTAAAGGTTATCCATGGTGAAGATGACCTTAACAAGATGGCAGAGGCCATGATCAACTACGGTGTCAAGACGGGTAAAAAGAATTTTGACCGGGATGGCAACAATGTGCGTAATTCGGCGGCTGTTTTACTGGTTGCTTTGAAGAACGCCGTACCTGTTGCCATGGACTGCGGGGCTTGCGGTTTTGCCAGGTGTGCCGAACTGCCAAAGCCTGTGGAAGGGCCGGAATTCGACGGGCCCTGGTGCGCCTGGCGAATGATGGACCTGGGCATTGCTCTGGGTTCCGCCGTCAAGACGGCCAGCATTTTAAACGCAGATAACCGGATTATGTACCGGTTAGGGGTGATTGCCAGGCAGCTGAAAATGATCGATGGTCAGGTAGTTGTTGGTATTCCCATTGCTGCTACCGGCAAAAGCATTTATTTTGACCGCTGAAAGGAGGAAGCTTAAATGCCGGAGTTAGTTTATTTAAACGGGGAAATCATGGACTTTGCCAGTGCCAGGGTCCCGGTGGAAGACCGGGGTTATCAGTTTGGCGATGGGATTTACGAGGTAATCCGGTGTTACAACGGGCGGCCGTTTGCCCTTTTGCCCCACCTGGAGCGGCTATATAAGAGCGCTGACGCCATTTTGCTTGAAATGCCCCATGAACTGCCCGCGATGGCGGACTTGGCAATTAAATTCCTTGAACGAAGTGAAATAAAAGAGGCTGAGTTATACATTCAGGTTACCAGGGGAACTGCCCCCCGGAAACATCAGTTCCCCGAAGAGGCTGCCCCGACCGTGGTGATGACCGTCAGGCCGGTCCGCCTGCGGTCGCCGGAAGTAAGGGAAAAAGGCGCCAGGGTAATCACAGTTCCGGAAGAACGCTGGGCCAATTGCTATATCAAATCCATCAACCTGCTCCCCAATATTTTAGCCAAGGAAAAGGCAGTCCGCCAGGGCGCCTTTGAAGCCCTGTTTGTTGACCAGGCCAAAGGCATTGCGATCGAAGGGTCCAGCAGCAATATCTTTGCTGTTGCCGGCAGGGTGCTTTGGACGCCACCTGCCGACCGGCGCATCCTTTCCGGAATCACCAGGAGTTTCGTGCTAGGTATTGCCAGGGAACAGGGGTATGAGGTCAGAGAAGAAGAACTGCCCTTAACTACCCTGCTCCGGGCCGAAGAAGCCTTCTTAACCAGTACCGTTACTGAGATGGCTCCGGTAATTAGGGTAGACGAGACTGTTATCGGCAAGGGGCAGCCAGGCGAAACTTTTGGCAGGATCTACCGGGCTTACCAGGAGTTTTATACCAGGGAAACCAGCTAGAAGATTCCTTTCCCAGTTGTGCTGCCCTCACCTGAAAACCGGCTGGCGGCTCTAAGGTTTAATTGGTCAGAGCCTGAACCGGGGCCGGGATGCGGCCTCCCCGGCGGATAAAGTCTGTGGAACTGAAGGAATTGACCGGCATCACCGGGGCATGTCCAAGTAAGCCGCCGAATTCCACCCGGTCACCCGCCTTTTTGCCCGGGGCCGGGATCAGCCGGACAGCGGTAGTTTTCCGGTTAATCATGCCGATGGCTGCTTCATCAGCGATGATCCCGGCAATGGTTTCCGCCGGGGTATCTCCTGGGATGGCAATCATATCAAGCCCTACGGAACATACACAGGTCATTGCTTCTAATTTGTCAAAGGTTAAGGCCCCTGCCAAAACGGCAGCGATCATCCCGGCGTCTTCGCTGACAGGGATAAAAGCGCCGCTTAAACCCCCAACATAGGAAGAAGCCATGGCGCCGCCCTTCTTCACAGCGTCGTTCAGGAGGGCCAAAGCGGCAGTAGAGCCATGGGTGCCGCACCGCTCCAACCCCATGGCTTCCAGGATATTAGCTACGCTGTCGCCGATGGCCGGTGTGGGAGCAAGCGAAAGGTCCACAATGCCAAAGGGGACTTGCAGCTTGGCAGAAGCGGCTCGTCCAACCAGTTCCCCCATGCGGGTGATCTTAAAGGCCGTGTTTTTAATGACTGCGGCCAGGGTCCCAAAATCTGCCTCCGGCGCCTTCTTCACCGCATTAAGGACTACGCCGGGGCCGCTTACCCCCACATTGAGAACGCATTCGGGCTCGCCAATTCCGTGAAAAGCCCCGGCCATGAAGGGATTATCCTCGGGTACGTTGCAAAAGACCACCAGTTTGGCGGCTCCGATGCCGTCTTTAGCAGCTGTCCTCGCGGCAGCTTCTTTGATGATCCTGCCCATGAGAAAAACTGCATCCATGTTGATGCCGGCCTTGGTTGTGGCTACATTAACAGAGGAACAGAGGCGTTCTGTTGCAGCCAGGGCAGCCGGGATAGCATTGATCAGGCTGAGGTCTCCTTTGGTAAAACCCTTGTGCACCAGGGCAGAAAAGCCCCCGATAAAATTCACCCCAACTTCACCTGCTGCCTTGTCCAGGGTCTGGGCCAACTGCAGGAAGCCTTCAGGGTCTTGGCTATCTGCGATTAATGAAACAGGCGTGACCGAGATACGTTTGTTGACTATGGGAATACCGTATTCACGTTCTATTTCTTCACCTGCCGGCACCAGTCTCTGGGCCATTTTAGTTATTTTGTCGTAAGCCTTGCTGCAGACGGTGTCGATATGGCCGGCGGCACAGTCCCGCAGGCTGATCCCCATCGTGATGGTCCGGATGTCCAGGTTTTCAAGCTGTACCATCCGGATTGTTTCCCAGATTTCACTGGTGGTAAACCCAAGGGGCATAAGCACTTCCTCCTGTTATCCCTAGTTTAGATCCTGTGCATGTAGCGAAAGACATCTTCCCGCTGGGTATTGACCTGAACGCCGATTTCTTTGCCTTTTTCTACCAGCAGTTGCCTGAGAGAATCGAAGTCCATGCTGCAGGTCGACATATCAACCAGCATGATCATGACGAAAAACTCCTGCATGATGGTCTGGCTGATATCCAGAATATTTGCCTCCGCAGTGGCCAGCACACCGGTAACAGCAGCAATAATGCCTACTTTATCCCGCCCCAGGACGGTTACCAGAATTCTAGTTTCCGTTTTTCCCAAGTTCCCTCTCCTTTCTTTTAATTGGGGACATTCCTGGCCTATTCAAGAGGCAAGAAGCAAGAGGCAGGAAACAGGATGGATAAGCGGCTTTTAGACCCTAAGCATCTGGCTCTTGCCTCCTGCTTCCTGCGTCCTGAATGGTGTGTCCCCATTCCTTAATATTAATCTCTACGGCAAACTTTTGCAATCATAGGGTGTGAAATTGCCAGGGCACCGGTGGGCCTGCCGCGGAAAATATTTATCATAGATAGCTACCCGCTCTAAGGAACGGGGACACACCGCTTGTAAATCGCTCCTGCCGCAGGAGTTAACTAAAGTTATGGTTACAGTAATATGCCTTCTATATTACAGCGGAACGCGGAATGTCCCCAATGTCCCCGCTTCTTTTTAAGCGGCGGCCTAAGAGCGGCTACACTACTCAAATTGGGGACATTCCTGTCCCAAAAAAACGGCCCGAGCTTCAGCAGGTGTGTCCCCGTTCCTTTTATCTGGCTCTAAGCTTCATCCTGCGGCTGAAGCTAAGACCCAGTTGAATCCCGGCAAAAAATTTTCAGCTTTTCTGTCAACTGAGCTGCCGTCGCATCGGAGATCTGGCCGTGTAAGGGCAAGAGGAATCCCTGGTCTGTAATCCGGTCGGCGCCTTTAAAATCAGGACTGCCTGCCCGGTAGGGCATGTTTTTAAATGCTGGCTGGCGCAGAATATTGCCAGCTGCGATCAAGCCGGGCTTGAACATGGTATTTCGCAGTAGCTTAAATAATTGAGCCCGGCGGCCTTTTAAAAGAAAAAGAGGACAGCCGGCAAAAGACGGCTCGCTCTTCTCCGGCCAGGATGGGGGGAGGAGTGTATCTTTGCATGACAAAATGCCTTGCCGAAGGATCTCTGCCAGCCGCTGCCTGTCCTTTAGCCTTTGTTCCGCCTGCCGCAGGTGAGCCAGCCCAGCTACGGCCTGAATCTCTGCGGGGCGCCAGAAAAGAGACCGTTTTATGTAAATGTGCCCGATGTCATCATGGTCTTTTAACCCTGCCTCCCCTTTCTGCAGGGGTTCTCTGCCGCTATCCCTGAGGCAGCGCACTGTATCCGCCAAGGCAGGGTCATTAACTACTACAGCTCCGGCAGAGCCTCCATTCCCAACCGGGCGCTTGCCTAAATTTATGGCGGCCAGCTCGCCGAAAGTGCCTGCTAAACGCCCGCCAAACTTAGCCCCGAAGGCCTCGCATCCATCCTCGATCAGCCAGAGACGGTAGCGAGCCACCACATCCATCACCAGATCCATTCTGTTGGGATAGCCAAGGGCATGAGGCAGCAAGAGGGCCCTTGTTTTTTCCCCTACAGCTGCTTCCAACCGGCTGTCATCCAGGTTGCAGGTGCCTGGTTTACAGTCAACTACAACCGGAATCAGTCCCAACTGGAGAATAGCGGCATAGGTTGATGGCTGAGTCACTGCGGGCACGATTACTTCATCGCCGGGCAGGAGACCTTTTGGGGTATAGGCAGCGAGGATAGATGTCAGGCATAAAGAGGTGGCCTGAGCGCCGGAACTGACCAGGACCACATCTTCAGCATTAAAGTAGGTCCTGAGCTTTTCCTCCAAGAGTTGGATTCTATCTCCGGCAGCGGCGGAAAAATCCAACATGTTTTCAATTAAAGCCATCCGTTCTTCCAAGCTAAATCCGGCATAATCCATGGTTTTTCCCCGGTCAGGCGGCAGTCCAGCTGAGTTTTGGGCAAATTGGCAATACTGGGCAATAAGAGAGAGGATTTCTGTTTTTGTTAGAGGGGCTGTTCTGTCCAATCCCTTTGGCCTCCTAGCGAAAGGTTCCAATAGCTATCTTAGCTTATGCTTCATTGCGGGGAAGGGTGAAGATAATTAATCTTAAAAAAGGAGAGGAAGTATCTTTCCTGCGGGGAATAAGGATCTGCGGCTTTTTTAATGCATTTTATCTCTCTGAAAATAAAAAAACCCGGGAAACCCCGGGGTTTTTTATTCGAAATTACCTGGCTGCTCTTTGAACGCTGAAGCAATCGCTGCAGTAAACAGGCTTTTCGCCGGTTGGTTTAAACGGAACCTGGGTGGTATGCCCACAGCTTGCGCAAACAGCCGGGTGCATTTCTCTCCTGCCGCCGGTTCTGTTGCCGCCACCCATTTGGTTCTTGCGGGCAGCGCGACATGCAGGGCACCGTGCGGGCTCGTTGGCAAAACCTTTTTCCGCGTAAAATTCCTGTTCACCGGCGGTAAATACGAAAGTTTCGCTGCACTCCTTGCAGGCTAGGTTCTTGTCCTGATACATTATTCGTTTACCCCCTTCCTTGTCAGAATTGGCCCCAGAGTATTGGACTCGCCGTGATCTACCTACTCGTGCCAAATGACAAGGGGCTCGGAGTAAGTGACGGGAAACCAGACTTCTAGACCTATTATCATTATAAAGAACCATCCACTTATTGTCAACGACAGTTTGTTAATTTAATAGCACTTTCTGAACCCTTGAAGAAAAATCACGTTCGCAAGTTTAAATGTTGGGCAAGGGCCAAATTAAACGTGCGAATAATCAATGTAAATCACATGAAAAAATAAAAAATAACGCACAAATTATTTGACATAAATCGCCCGCATATGGTATATTGTGGCTGGAGGTGTTTATTTATGAAGCCAGTGTATTTAAAAGAGGGTGTTGTGATAACCGCTACGGAGCTTAAACAAAATTTCGGCAAGTATCTGGATTTTGTTGAAGAGCTGAACGACGTCGTGATCACAAAAAATGGCAGCAAAGTTGCCAGATTGACGCCCTATGTCACGGACATTGAGCAGTATTTTACCGTCCGGGAAAGGGCGCTCGACTATCAGTACGGTGGGAAAAAGGTTTCCTATGAAGAGTTCATGGAAATCAGCGAAAAAAGTACCTTAAGAATGGAATTTATTAATGGAGAAATTTATTTGCTCTCTTCTCCAAACCTCGGCCACCAGGAGCTGCTTGGCAGATTACACCTGTTATTTGCCGGTTATTTCAAAGGGAAAGAATGCAGGGTATTTTTGGCTCCCTTTGATGTGCACTTTAAAAAAAAGGAGATTAAAGAACCGGATGTTATGCAGCCGGACGTACTGGTTGCCTGCGACCTGAAGAATAATGTCACAGAAAAAGGGCGCTACATGGGTACTCCCACCCTGGTGGTTGAAATCTTGTCCGAAAGCACAAGAAACAAGGACATGATCGAAAAACTAAACACATACATGCTCTCAGGAGTCCGGGAGTACTGGATCATCGACCTGAAACAGGAAAACTTCATGTTATATTCTTTTGCCGACTATAAAATTGACCGCTATAAACTTTTCGCAGCGGGTCAAGTGGTGCAGTCCATGATATTTCCCGGTTTGGCTGCGGATATCAGCAGTTTGTTTGCAGATCTGTATGACTCCGGCAAATAACTCTTGAAGGGTTTTGTCATGATTTAACTTTTAAAGATGTGTGATGTTAATCACATTTTTTTTTGTTCCTGTTTGCAGATAGGCTGCTCCAGAGGCTTCATAATAAAGCTGAATAATTTAGAAGAGGGGGTAAAAAGAAATGGAACAAGCTATTCATAGAGACATGACTATTGGCAAGATCAGAGAAATTTGCCCAAGGGCCGATGAGGTGTTAGCCCGTTTTTTTGGCCCCGGATGCTTTGCCTGCCCAAACTCCCGGACCAAAAGCATCGAGTTTGGCGCCAGCGTCCATGGTCAGGATGTTGAGGAGGTAGTAGCTGAGCTAAACCAGTTAATGCTGAAGAACCAGCCCTGAAAATCACGGCCGGAAATGAGAGGCTAAAACTTGGAGGGCTGTGGTAGATGTGTGTGTTTAAGGGAGGAATTTTTTATGCAGTGGACAACAGAAGCGCTGGCAGAGTTGGAAGCTATTCCCGAACATGTCCGGCCGATGGCCTTAAAAGCAATTGAGAACATGGCCAGGGAGCAGGGATCTGTTCAGGTTAGCAAAGAGCTGGTAGAAGTCGCTAAGGCCAAATACCTGGGAATAAATACAGGTGATTCCCGGCTGGTTAAAAAAATAGCTGTAGTCAGATGCGAGACTGTCTCTGAGGTATGCCCCGGGATTGGCTGTTTAAGCGCTTTCGCTGACCGGCGGGTGGCTTTTGAAGAGTATGACCGGGAAACACAGCTTTTGGCTTTTTTTACCTGCGGCGGTTGCAGCGGCCGGCGGGTGTCCCGGCTGGTGGAAAAGCTGGTTAAATATGGGGTCGATACTGTGCATTTAAGCTCCTGTATGATTGCCGGCAAGGAGCACCCTTTTTGCCCCCACCGGGACCAGATAAAAAGAGCAATCGAGGTTAATGGCGTTAGGGTAATAGAAGGCACCCATTACTAACCAGTCCTTAGTGTTCAACTGTCCTGTGATAAAAATCACGTTCACCCAAAACAAATGTCACAGAAAAAGATGTCCTCTCCTTCTATTATGGCCTTAGAGAAATAAAACGAAATAAAAGCAAGGAGAGGATAAAGATGAGCTTCACAAAAGAGATGACTGTAAAACAGGTGCTGGATTTAAACCCGAAAACAGCAGAAGTTTTTCGCAAACTGGGGATGCATTGCCTGGGGTGCCCTTCGGCTGTAGGGGAAACTGTTGCCGGGGCAGCCAGGACCCACAATTTGGACCTTAATCTTTTATTGCAGGAACTGAATGGCATTGAATATGGGGAATTATCCCCCGAAGCGATGGCAGAAGCAATGCCGGAAGGTGCAATTATCCAAAAAGACAAAGAGCACTTTGCCATTGTGCCACACCTGCCCGGCGGGCTGGTTGACCCGGGCACATTGCGCCGGATAGCCGAAGTGGCGGAAAAGTACGGGTGTGCGGCAATCAAATTAACCTCTGCCCAGCGCCTGGCTCTGGTGGGACTGAAAAAAGAGGATGTTCCCAAGGCATGGGAAGATCTGGGCATGAAGCCAGGAGCGGCGCATGGGAACCGGGTGCGAAACATTAAATTCTGCCCGGGGGATGCCTTCTGCATCCGGGGAGAACAGGACGCGATTAATCTGGGGATGGCCCTGGATGCCCGTTACCATGGCATGGAGCTTCCAGCTAAGATGAAGATGGCCGTAAGCGGCTGCCCGCGGAAATGCACTGATGCCAGTTCAGTGGATATTGGCGTGGTGGGGACTGCCACCGGTTACATGCTGCTGGTTGGCGGGTGTGGCGGTATTAAGCCCCGCCAGGGAAGGATGCTGGCCGAGGGTTTAAGCAAGGAAGAGGTGTTGGGACTGGTCGAGCGCATTGTCGGCTATTTCAGGGAACATGGCGAGCTAAACGAAAGACTGGGCAATCACATTGTCAGAGTTGGCTGGGAGGCATTCAAAGAAGCAGTGTTAACTAAAGAGGCATAAACCCCTTTAAAATGAATCAAGAGGAGGAAGAAAAAAATGAGCAACTGTCAATCTTGCAGCACGGCGGCAACCTGTGTTTCCGCCCACCAGAGCGTCAACACCATGTACCAGCGGACCAAGAACATGGGCCTGAGCACTATCTTCGACCGCTACCAGGCCCAGCAGCCCCAATGCGGTTTTGGTATGCAGGGGGTTTGCTGCCAGTTGTGCAGCCATGGTCCGTGTCGGATTACCCCCAAAGCTCCGGCAGCCATTTGCGGCGCCACTGCCGATACCATTGTAGCCAGGAATTTGGTCCGCCTGGCAACCCACGGCGCGGCTGCCTACACCCATCATTTAGAGGAGTTAGCTAAAACCATCAAGGCAACAGCAGCTGGTAAAACTCCCTTCAAGATTGGTGACGAGCAAAAACTGCGGGAAATTGCCGGAATAGTAGGGCTGGATGCCACTAAACCTTCGGCAGAGCTGGCCGATGCCCTGGCCGACGTGATCTTGGCGGAGCTACGTAAGGGCGCCGATGAACCCTTGGCCCTGGTAAATATCTTCGCTCCCAAAACCCGTCTGGAAGCATGGAACAAACTTGGGGTAATTCCAGGCGGCGTATTGAGCGAAGTCAGGGATGCCTTGACCAAGTCCATGAGCAACATCGATACCGACCCCATCGATCTCCTGTTGACAGTGGTGCGACTGTCCATAGCAGCCGGCTATATGGGCCTGGTGGGCACCATCACCCTACAGGATATCCTGCTCGGGACTCCCAGCCTGACTACCAGCGAGGCTGATCTGGGGATCATTGACCCGGAAACCGTGAATATTGTGGCCCATGGCCACGTGCCCTTGGTAGCGACTGCCGTAATCCAGGCGGCTCAGACTGGGGAAATGCAGGCCCTTGCCCAGGAAGCCGGTGCAAAAGGCATCAAGGTTTACGGTTCCATGTGTACCGGCCAGGAGTTGATGCAGCGTAACGCCTCCAGCGCCAGCGGTTTTGCCGGACAGCTGGGCAACTGGCTGACCCAGGAATACTACGTGGCCACAGGGGCAGTGGACCTGGTGATGATGGATATGAACTGCTCCATCCCGGGCATGAAGACAGTAGCTGACCGCTTTCACACCAAGCTGGTGTCGGTAGACCGCATCCTAAGAATGGCCGGCGTGGACGAAAATGTGGATTACCATCCCGAGAAGGTGGCAGAACAGGCTAAACACCTGATCAAAATGGCGATTGAGGCCTACAAGAATAGAGGAGAGGACATCCTGATCCCCCAACACAAGTCTGGCGCCGTGGCCGGTTTTTCAGTGGAAACTATTCTGGGAGCCCTGGGCGGCAGCCTGGACCCGCTCCTGGAGGCTGTTAAGGCTGGAGCTATCAAGGGCATCGTGGCGGTGGTTGGATGCACCAATAACAAAAACGGCCACGATACAAAAGGCCTCACCATCATGAAAGAACTGATCAAGCGGGATATCCTGGTGATTAATGCCGGCTGCATGTCCAGTGCCGCCGAAATCGATGGCCTGATGCTGCCAAAAGCAGCCGAATTGGCCGGGGAAAATCTAAAGGGTGTATGCAGGGCTTTGGGCATCCCACCCGTCTTAAACTTCGGTTCTTGTGTAGATATCGGGAGGATTGGCGTAGCCGTAACGGTAATCGCTAACGCGCTAGGTGTTGACCCAAGCGATCTGCCGGTGGCAGCCTCGGCCCCGGAGTATCTGGAGCAAAAGGCCGTTGTCGACGGAGTATTTGCGGTAGCCTTTGGCCTCTTGACCCATATTGGGCCAGTTCCGCCGGTAACCGGCAGCCCGCTGGTGACCAGGGTGCTGACCCAGGATATCGAATCCCTCTTAGGGGGCAAGGTGTACGTGGAAGAAGACCCGGTAAAGGCGGCGGCCGGCATGGAAGCTCATATCATGGCAAAAAGGGCTAAATTGGGAATCTAAAGCATGCAGTAAATATAAAGCATCAACGGAAAAATTCAATCTGTTCCCACTGGAACCCGGTAACTCGGGTTCCTCCTCCCCAGGGGGGATGCAAAAAGGCTAAGCTTGCAGAAAGGAGGATTTCTGTGAAACGGATTACGGTAGCTGCGGAAAAATGCAATGGATGTCTGTCCTGCACTCATGCCTGTATGGCAGCCCATTCCGCCTCAGGAACAATTATGGGGGCTTTGGCCGAGGGAGTGCAGGCGCGAATCCATGTGGAAGCGGTAAACGGGCGGCCAGTGCCTTTATTGTGCTGTCACTGTGAAGAGCCGGCCTGTGTAGATGCCTGCATGACCGGAGCCATGCAAAAGGACCCGGTAAGCGGCATAGTTGCCAACGAGGGCAACGAACAGGCTTGTGTTGGCTGTTGGATGTGTATTATGGCTTGCCCTTACGGGGTAATTGTGCCAAAGGCTGGTGAGCCGAGGATAGCTTTAAAATGTGACGGATGCAAGGACCGGCCGGTCCCCGCTTGTGTGGAGGGGTGCCCCAACTTCGCCCTGGTATGGGAGGAAGTTGACGCCTGTGCAGCCGGCAAGCGCCAAAGTGCAGCCAAGGAACTGGTGGCATAGTGAAGAATAGATTGCTTTTAGCTAGCCTTAAAGGGGAGGTGAATTTATGGAGCATGTCATTATTGGCAGCAGCGCGGCCGGGGTTGCCGCGGCGGAAACCATCCGGCGCCTTGCCCCGGCGGATAATATCACCATGATTTCTGCCGAAGCCGGCCCCGTTTATTCCCGTTGCCTCCTGCCCAATCTTTTGGCAGGCAGCCGCAGCGTGGACGGGTTGTTGTTCAGATCCAAAGATTTTTACAGAAAAAACCGGATCACGCCTATCCTGGGTGTAAGAGCAGACGGAGTAGATTCAGGTGCAAAAAACATTTTCTTGCAGGACGGACGCAAAATTCCCTATGACAAACTGCTGATTGCTACCGGTGCCAGCACGGCTATGCCTCCTGTTCCTGGCCTGGATGGTCCGGGAGTATTCGGATTAAGGAGCCTGGCAGATGCTCAGGGCATCCTGGCCAGAATTCCGGCAGTCCGGCGGGCAGTGGTTGTGGGAGCGGGACTGGTCGGTTTGGAAACAGCCTATGCCCTTTATCGTAGGGGTTTGGAAGTAACAGTTGTAGAAAAAATGTCTCAAGTTTTACCTAACCAGTTTGATCCTGTGGCGGCTTTTATCATCCTCAGGGAAATGCAGGCGGAAGGAATCCGGTTTGTGCTGGGCCGAGGCATCAAGGAAATTGCCGGGCCAACTATGTGGCAAAGGCTTTTCGGCAAAAGCGGGATGGGAGTCGTCCTGGAGGATGGAGAGCGGCTGAAGGCAGAACTGGTGGTAGTGGCAACCGGTACCAGGTGTAATGTGGATCTGGCGCAGGGAAGCGGCATTCAGGTTAACCGGGGGATCAAGGTTAATGCCTATATGGCCACAAGTATCGCGGACATTTTTGCAGCCGGGGACGTAGCAGAGACGGTAGACCTGGTAACCGGCCAAGAGGGGTTAAGTCCAATTTGGCCCAATGCAATCAACCAGGGTAAAATTGCAGGATTTAACATGGCTGGCGTAATGCGAAAATATTCTCCTCTGATCGGCCAGCAAAACGCGGTGGAATTCCGGGCATTGCCCGCCATTGCCGTGGGTCTCACAAACCCCAAGGGAGAGCAGTATGAAGTATTAATAAACCATTGTCCTGTCCGCAATCACTATAAAAAATTGGTACTGGATAAAGACAAGCTGGTAGGAATGGTCCTGGTCGGGGATATCAGCAAGGCCGGACTTTACGCAGGGTTAATCAAAAAGCGGGCCAATGTCCAGCCCGTTAAGGATTGCTTGCTTGATCAGGGTTTCAGTTACGCCCATTTTCTTCGTCACTCAGCCTGAAATATACAACCTCCTTGCTTTGGCTGCCTTCACGGGCAGCCTTTTTTCATACTCAATTTGACTCCAGCTGCTCATGAATATATGCTGCTTTGGCCAGTACCCTTTCCCTGTCAAGCTCCACCACTACACCCCCACGATGAGGCGAACCGCCTCCTGGTACCTGGGATAGTTTTCCCCATACCGGCGGCTGACTTTTTCAATAAAATCCCCTACCGTACCTGGGTCGTTGCGGTAGATCAGGTTCCCATTTTTTATGATTCGGAAAGCAATGATATCAGGCAGTGAATTCAGCACCACCAGGTCAAAGGGGTGACCGTCTACAGGCGATAAGCGGTTAATAATCTGGTTGGTTAGCCTCTCGTATTCCCTTTCCCGGCAGGGTTCCAGGGGTATGCATACCAGAGCGATGTCAATATCGCTGTCAGGACGGCACATCCCCAGGGAGGAGCCGAAATGAAAAGCTCCAGCAACATCCTGAAATTCCCTGAGAATGGGAATTACCGTCTTGGCAATCATGGCAGTATCAATGCGAACAAGACTGGCCATTTCCGGCAGACCCCCTTGTTAATCCATTTTATGGCATTATTATATCTTACATCCCCTAGAGAATCAAGGAAGCAAACAAGGGGGCCGGTGTCTGCCCCCTTCCTGTCTGAAACAAAACAAACGAGGCTGATTATAAAAAGCAATCATTTTTATGACGCTTTCCGAGAGGAATAGTTTCATTGTTGGAGAAGAATATAGACTATAGACGCGCTACAGGGGGCTTTTTAGTGGACAGCTTGCACAAATTAAGTTTTTTTGCCCGCATGCCCAAAGATACTTTGGATTGGCTGGAACCATTAATGCCAGTCCGGCGGTATCTTCCCCGGCAACTCCTGTTCATGGAAGGGGAGCCGGCCGACTTTGTGGGTTTTGTCCTGGAAGGCAGGGTGAAACTGTACCGGGTGTCCTCGGAAGGACAGGAAAAAGTGGTCCATATTGCCACAGCCGGCGATGTGTTCGGGGAGTTGCCCTATTTTGATGGGAAGCCACACCCGTTAACAGCGGAAACCATGGAGGAAACCAGGGTCAGGCTCGTATCCCACCAGGATCTGGCCCGGCTCTGGCGGGAGCACCCTGAGGAGACCGGCAGGGAATTTTTGCGGGTGGCCTCCCTCAGGTTGCGGCAAACCTACCGCCAGATCCGCAGCCTCACCTTTAAGGATGCCTATGCCCGTACCGCGGGGCGGTTGTATAAATTGGCCAGGGATTACGGGGTAAAAACAACTGAGGGAGTTGAGCTGTCCCTTACTTTCACCCAGCAGGAACTGGCAAACCTGATTGGCACCTCCCGGGAAACCATGAGCAAGATCTTGAACAGCCTGCAAAAAAACCGCGTTCTGACGGCCAACCGGGGGCAAATCATTATTCTGGATATGGACAAACTTCGCAAACATAGCTGAAATTAGGATCGGGGGCAGCTTAAGCCGCCCCCGATCCTAATTTTTCAGCTTTTTTCTCGCCTTCTTTATTTTTTTGCGGATCTCATTAATAAGCTGGTTGTTTTTCCCGTGGATGTTGGTCTGCTGCAAAAGTCTCTCCTGTGCCTGGCCTTGCCTGATATAAGTGGCTAATTCTTCCCGGTTTTCCACTCTGCACTCCTCCTGCAAAAACCCTTGTTAATGGATATTATTCCCATCATGCAGGCGGTTATTCCAGGAGGTTAAAAAAGGGCGGGGCTTAAGGCCTTGGCCAAGTGAAATCAGCTTAGGGCAAATCCAAAGGGTAACTAAATAGTTGCCGGAGAAAAATATCAATGTTTTTTTAAAGAAGGAGGAAGTCGACGACTGAGAAAAACTGGTATATTTATTGCTTTGATGTTAGTGTTCCTGGCAGGTGAGTGGGGAACGGGCGCCGAATTCTTTTAACAGCAGAAAAAGGGAAGGGGTAGACCGAAGTGAGGCGTATAGTTATTGCCGGATGTCTCATGTTTTTGATTTTGGCCTTTAGCGGATGCGGCCAAAAACCGGCTGATAAACCGCCGGCACCAGACCCTCACCAGGTGTTGAGGGAGCAACCTGTAAAGGAAGAGCCGCCTGAGCCAGGCATTTTAAACCCTCTGACCAATCAAAGGGTACAAACTACTACTAATCTGATTGCAGTAATGATCGATAACCAGCCCAGGGCCCGGCCCCAATCGGGTTTATCCAAGGCAGATATAGTCTGGGAAATTAAAGCTGAAGGTCTGGTCACCAGGTTTATGGCCCTGTTCTACGGGGATCCGCCGGATATTGTGGGTCCAGTGCGCAGCGCCAGGCCTTATTATATGGCCCTGGCTAAGGAGTGGGATGCCTATTATGCTCATGTGGGCGGCTCCAATGATGCCATTAGTAAGATAGACGAATGGAAGATCAGAAGCATTAACGACCTGAGGGGACATCCCGGGTTTTACGTTGATAACACCAGGCAAAGGCCCCATAGTACATATCTGAACCTGGCAAAGGCTCTGGAAAACAAGTCTCCGAACGGGACTTTTCCGAATTGGAAGTTCGAAGTCCCTGAGGTGGGCAGCCCTGATTATGTGGAAATCAAACTGAACTACGACAAGCAGAACAAGGTAACTTATTCCTTTTCCGTTGAAAAGCAAGCTTACCTGCGGCTGCAAAACAATTCTCCCATGGTTGACCGGATAACCGGTGAGCAGATCTTCGTTCGAAATATAGTTATCCAGTATGCCAGGCACCGGAATTTGAATAACGAACTGAAGCATGTTGAAGTTGAAATAATCGGAGAGGGGGAAGCGGAGTATTTTCTGGGTGGCCGCTACCTGAAGGGATCCTGGCGGAAAAAAGACTTGTCCGCCCCCACGGAATTTTTGGATGCACAGGGTCGCTCCATCGCCTTTGCTCCTGGGAATACCTGGATCCAGGTGGTGCGGTCTCCGAGCCAGGTAGAAAAAAGTAAATAAAAACAGGCTTGGAACTAACCTGCCAGATGGTTTAGCCTTGCAGCAAGGCGCCGGTTTCAAGGGTTATTACGGGCAGCTTTAGGGTCACGGTGGTTCCGGTTCCTTCCTGGCTCTCAAAATCAAGTGTGCCGCCGTGCTCTCGAACAATATTGTAGGCAATGCTGAGACCGAGGCCGGTACCATGGTCCTTGGTGGAGAAAAATGGGGTGCAAACCTTGCGCAGGTTTTCCGCTGACATGCCAATACCCGTATCCTTGACATTAATCCAGATCCATCCCGGAGTGGTGCCGCAAGAAACAAAGATGACGGGGTTGGGGCAGCCCTCTGTTGCATCAACTGCATTGCTTAACAGGTTGATCAAGACCTGAGTAATCTGGTCCTGGTCGATAAAAACCGGCGGCAGGTTTGGCTGCAAGTCTCTTTTCATGGCAATTCCGCGCATTAAGCAGGTGTTTTCCGTCAGGTCCGCAGCAGATACCAGCAGCTGATTTATGTGGCACAGCCTTCTTTCCGGCCGCCGGGGTTTGGCGAACAATAAAAAGTCAGAAATGATTTTATCTGTGCGGTTAATTTCTTCGGCAATTATGGCCAGGTACTCCTGGCTCTTTTTGCTCAGGTCCTGGGCAGAGTTGCGGTTTAACAGCTGGACAAACCCCTTGATCGATGTCAGGGGATTTCTGATTTCATGGGCCATGCCGGCGGCTAACTGGCCAATGCTGGCCAGCTTATCCTGCCGCCGGGTGATTTCCTGGCTTCGCTTCAATTCGGAGATATCCTGAAAGAGGACAACATAATTGATCAACCCGGATTCTTCATCAACAAACTGCTGGCCGTTTACGAGCAGGTGTTTCTCCTGGCCGCGGACGGTAATCTCAGCTTCTTCCGCAATCAGAGGCTGCTGCATATTTAAAGCTTGAATCAGGGCGTTGTTAAAACAGTCGATATGCTTCAAGACCAGGGAGACAGGCTGTCCGATGGCTTCCTGGGCGTCAATGCTTAAAATGCTTTTGCCGTTTTTATTCAGCATGGTAATAATGCCCGACTTGTCCCATCCCAAAACCCCGGTGTTGATATTGGCCAGAATGTATTCCGACTGGCGTTCTAAAAGATGCAAGGCCACCTGGTGGCGGGTTCCCCTGGGCATAGTTACTTCTTGTCGCTGGGTGACCTCGGTAATGTCTTGAAAGATGATAAAAGCTCCCCGTGCCCTTCCATCCCAGTGATACAGGCGGCGGGTGGTGTAAAAATAGTGCCTGATCTTATTGTTCAGCATCAGCCAGGACAAAGCGTCGGTATACTCTTTCCCTGTGGCCAATGTTTCTAGCAGGGGATGGAAATAATGCCCCTGCCCCTCGCTTTCAACCCCGGCAAAAAAAAGATCAGCGAAACGGTGTCCTTTTGCTTGGCTGGCAGAAATGTCAAGGGCCTTCTCGGCTGCTCCGTTAAGATGGAGCACGGCGCCTATAGCGTTGACCACTACCAGGGCAGAAGGCATCTTTTTCAAGACTTCCTTCAGGTAGGAGGAAAACAGCATAATCCTTTTACCTCCGGGGTCAATTAATACTGAGCAAGGACATAACAACAATATTTTACCATTAAATCAGAAAATGACAAGCAAGCATCTAAATGTCAGAATTAGGCACAATACCCATCGCAGCAGTGTGGGGCGGCCGGGGCAGAACGGGCGCAACATTAAACCCTGCAGCTTTTGCAGGGTTTAATCTGGCCTGGTATTACATTCCGCCGCCGCGGGGAGCAAATGTGGCACAGTCCGTAGCTTTGGTATCCTTGGCATTGGGTGGCTGGATCTCGATGCTTTCGGCCTTGCACCGGTCACCGGTATCATAAAACATGCAGGTGCTGACCACACATTTAACCCGCCCGATAGGCGAATCGCTTCTGTTTACTCTGCCGGCCATTTTAAAAAACCTCCTTTCCCATCCGGCAAAAACCGCCGGATTAGATAACAACGAACTTAGCTTGCCCCGTGGGAACAAAAATATTCACCAGTTCAGGCTAATCTTGCCGGCAGTCTTGGGGTTATGGTTACCTGTCAAATTACCTGAAATCTTCCCGCGGAGGTGAGAAGGTATCAACAACTATCGTATCCTCAAGCGCTACCGCGGAATGCGCCTGGTTTGCAAGGCAAAGCAGGCTGTCTCCGGGGCCTAAGCTGTGTTCTTTTCCTTCCAGGACAAAAAGGAGGCGTCCCTGCAGGACTAGCGGAACCTGTTCATGGGGATGGAAGTGGGAGGGTATTTTGCTTCCAGCCTGGATCGTGAACCTTACTTGCATCAGTTTTTCCCCGTCAATCACGATTTGCCTTGTTATTCCCGGAGCAACATGAACAAGATTTTGGGCCATTTTAGATCCCCCTTCGTTGATTAATTTTGCCAAACACCTGCTATTATTTCGCTCTTGCCGGATGATCTCCTTTTTTCGCCAAGAGGAGTATAAGTGTAGCCAAAGCAGGAATCGGAAAACAAAACACAGAATTATATGCAAGTTATGACGTTTACCTTGCGAAAGCAAAATACAGTCTGAAATGGAAAGAGGTATTTCGGTGGAGGCAACGTTTTTAGTTAATCCGGTAGCAGGGCGGGGCAAGGGCTTGAAAGTCTGGCGGCAATTAGAACATGAGCTCCGCCAAAAAAAGGTCCTCTACCGAGTGCTCTATACCGAGTATAGTGGGGCAGCTACCGATCTGGCCAGGCAACTGACAAACCAGGGGTGTTCCCGCCTGGTGGTGGTGGGCGGTGACGGCACCTTGCAGGAAGTAGTCAATGGGTTGGCCTTGGATCAGGTGCTGCTGGGGGTTATTCCCAGCGGTACCGGAAATGATTTTGCCAGGAGTATCGGCATCCCGGGGGAACCTTCAGCCGCACTGGGCGTGGCTATGAATGGGCACGAAAAAAGGCTGGATTTGGGTCTGATTGATGGCCGTTATTTTTTGAACCTGGCCGGAATAGGTTTCGATGCCCAGGTGGCCAAGGAAGTAAACGATAACTTTAAATTGCTGGGCGGAACAACAGCTTACCTGGCGGCAGTTTTTAAAGTCCTGCTTACCTACCGCAACCAGCCTTTAAGGGTAGAAATGGGCGGCCAAACCTGGGAGGGGAAGGCCCTGTTTGCCGCTATCGGCAATGGCCAGTATGTCGGAGGCGGGATGCGGGTGGTGCCGCAGGCCCAGCTCGATGATGGCTTGTTGCACCTGTGCATTGCCGGGGATGTAGGGAAACTCGATACACTCGCTACTCTTCCAAAGATTTTTAGCGGCGCCCACACCAGGCATCCCCTGGTCTACCAGGCGGCGGCCAAGGAGGTCACTGTTATTTCACCTGTTCCTGTTCCCGTTCATGTCGATGGAGAGTTGATGGGGACTACTCCGGTTACTTTCCGCATAGTTGCTAAAGTTTTACGGTTCGCGGCTGCCGGAGTCTATTCTGCTGATTGTAATTGGCCTGATAATAGTTTATAATGTAGTTTGGGATAAATACCGGGTTCCTTTACTGCTCAAATAGTCGCGGCTGTTTGGGTAATTTTTGTGCCTATCTAATTGTTGCTGGTTAAAATAGACATAATACAGGATGATGGCAATGGGAGGCCGTGCTTTGAAGCAGAGATATGACGTGGTCATCATTGGGGCCGGTCCGGCTGGTATATTTACCGCGCTGGAACTTTTCCGGAAGAATTCGCACCTCGATATTTTGATGGTGGATTTGGGCCGGGACATCAGGCAAAGATTTTGTCCCGCCAGGGATAAAGGCAGGTGCAGCAAGTGCGAACCCTGCAATATCACCAGCGGCTGGTCTGGCGCCGGGGCCTTCAGTGACGGAAAGCTGTCCCTATCCCCTGCTGTCGGCGGCAGGTTAGGCGAATATATGGAAGAAGACCTGGTAAAAGACCTGATTGCCTACGCGGATCAGATTTACCTGGAATTTGGCGCCCGGCCGGAAGTATATGGCTTGAACAACAAGCGCGTCGACGACCTGGTTTATGAATCGTCCAAATTCAATATCCAGCTGGTGCCCTGCCCTGTTCGCCATTTAGGGACAGAAATGGCCTTTGAAGTTCTCCATCGGATGTATGATTACCTGGAGCGGCAGCCTGGTTTTAAATTTGCTTCAATGGTTAAGGCCGAGGAAATCCTGACTGATAACGGCAGAGTTACGGGAGTAATCGTGCGGGATAAAAGCAGGGAAACCAAAGAGATCTTTGCTGATTGGGTTGTGGTAGCGCCTGGCAGGGGCGGAGCCCACTGGCTGGCGGAGCAGACCGGCAAACTGGGCATCGAGACTGAGAGCAACGAGGTAGACATCGGAGTGCGGGTTGAGGTCCCAAATTCGATCATGGACCACCTGACCGAGGACCTTTACGAGGCCAAGCTGATCTATTATTCCGATACCTTTGACAATAAAGTCAGGTCCTTTTGCATGAATCCCGGCGGGATTGTGTCGGAAGAACACTATGACGGGCAAATCGCGGTGGTAAACGGGCATAGCTATGGCAGCCGGGAACTAAAAACCTCCAACACCAACTTTGCTTTGCTGGTATCCACCCGCTTTACCCATCCGTTTAATGAGCCAATCCTGTACGGCAAATATATCGCCCAACTGGCGAACATGCTGACCGGCGGCCCGGTGATGGTGCAGCGGCTGGGTGATCTACTGCGGGGCCGGCGAACCGACTATGACCGGCTAAAAAAGTCCACCACCATTCCAACCTTGAAAAGCGCGGTGCCTGGGGACTTAAGCTATGTCCTGCCCCAGCGCTACCTGACCTCGATTGTGGAGACTTTAGAAGCCTTTGACCGGATCGCCCCGGGCCTGTACGCCAAAAACACGCTGCTTTACGGGGTAGAGGTAAAGTTTTACTCCTCTAAAGTGGCTGTGCAGGACAATTTTATGACTTCAATAGATAATTTATACGCGATTGGCGACGGAGCAGGAATTACCCGCGGGCTGATGCAGGCCTCTGTCACAGGGGTTGTGGTTGCCCGGGATATTTGCTCCCAAAAAAGCTAGCCCTAATAAATAAGAGCCCCCTATTGGGGGTGTGCCGGAGGTGTGGTAGTTGTCAGCAGTAGTTTTAATTGGCGCCCAGTGGGGCGATGAGGGGAAAGGGAAGATCACCGATTACCTGGCCCAAGAGGCCGATCTGGTAGTGCGGTACCAGGGCGGCAACAATGCAGGCCATACGGTGGTAGTAGAAAAACGTACCTTTAAATTGCATCTGATCCCATCTGGCATTTTGTATCCTGGTACCCAGTGCATAATCGGCAATGGGGTAGTCATCGATCCCGGCGTTTTGGTCAAAGAACTGGAACAATTGCGCCAGCAGGGGGTTTCCAGTCACAACCTTCGCATCAGCGATTGCGCTCATCTGGTGATGCCGTATCATCAGAAACTCGACGAGATGCAGGAGACCCAGCGGGGAGCCTACAAGATCGGCACAACAAAAAGGGGTGTGGGGCCTGCCTATGCGGACAAAGCGGCCCGGACCGGCATTCGCATGGCTGATCTCCTGAACAGGGAAATTTTTGCTGAGCTTTTAGCCAGAAACCTGGAAGAAAAAAACCACCTCCTGGCCCAAGTCTATGGGGCGGAAGGATTTGTCTTTGAAGAAGTCCTGGAGCGGTACCTTTCTTACGGGGAAAAGCTGCGTTCCCTGGTTACGGATACATCTTTGGCCATCAACCAGGCCATCAAGGAAGGAAAAAGAGTGCTGTTTGAAGGCGCCCAGGGAACCCTGCTTGACCTTGATCACGGAACCTATCCATACGTAACTTCTTCTTATCCGACTGCCGGAGGGGCCTGCATCGGGGCCGGAGTCGGGCCCACAAAGATCAGCAGTGTCCTGGGAGTTGCCAAAGCCTATGTGACCCGGGTGGGAGAAGGCCCTTTTCCCACTGAACTGACAGGTCCGGAAGGAGAGCACCTCCGCCAGCGGGGATACGAATTCGGGACCACCACCGGCCGTCCCCGCCGCTGCGGCTGGCAAGATATGGTTATCCTGCGCTATGCCGTGCGGGTTAGCGGGCTGGACGGTCTGATCCTGACCAAGCTTGATGTGCTGGACGAAATGGATACCCTGCGGATCTGCACAGGCTACCGTTATCGCAACAGCATGATCAATGAGTTTCCGCACAGCCTTCATGTCCTGGCCCAGTGTGAGCCGGTCTATGAGGAGATGCCCGGCTGGCGGCAGGACATCAGCGAGGCCCGGGAATACGGCGAACTGCCTGTCAAGGCAAGAGATTATATCAGCCGGATCGAAGAATTGGCCGGAGTGCCCGTTAAACTTGTGGCAGTTGGTCCTGGGCGGCATCAGACTGTTATTAAAGATCCCATTTTCTGATGTGTCAACAATTTCCGCTGCAAACAGATTGACATGAGGATGGGTTTAGTGTAATATATATTCTTGTGAAGAAGAGTGAGCCATTAGCTCAGTCGGTAGAGCACCTGACTTTTAATCAGGGTGTCCCGCGTTCGAGTCGCGGATGGCTCACCAATTATGTTGTGTTAAGCTAAAAAAGTTGCGGAAGTAGCTCAGCGGTAGAGCATCGGCTTCCCAAGCCGAGGGTCGCGGGTTCAAATCCCGTTTTCCGCTCCAACTGAGTTTAACGCGCCTATCAGGCGCTTTTTGTGTTTTGTTACATAACCATCGGCTAATTTGGTCGAGGCGGCTTGTCCCCTTGTGCCAGCCTACGAGCAAGAGACAAATGTTATATAATGTAAATAATAGAGGATAAATGTCCCATCATGTAGAATTTCAGGCGAAAAGTGTCTGGGAGGGGTTTGTCTGTCCTGGCTTTCCCGTTTTAAACTGAAAACAATTCTCTCCCTGCTTTTTTTACTGGTTAGCCTCTTCCTGGTCAGCGCGGCAATGCTTTGTTATTACTGGTTTGCCAGCAAGGCCCTGTTAGATTCCAGCAAGACCAGCATGCAGAATGTGGTCTTGAAACAAGCTGAGTTTATTGAATACTGGATCGAAGAAAGGGAGCGATATATCGCAAACCTGGCCGCCGAGGAGTTCCTGTATACCAAGGACAGGACGGCTGTTCAGGCTTTTTTGGAGCAAAAGTTTCCCCAGTCCCTTGATTTTTCCGTTTTGAAAATGGCCAATATAGAAGGTATAACAATAGCGGCATCCAGTGGACCGGCAGGTATTTTCGTTGGTGACCGGGACTATTACCTGGCGGCTGTTTACGGGCGTCCGGGCCATACTTATATATCAGAGGTATTGTTCAGCCGGGCTTCCGGCATTCCTTCGCTTGTGATAGCTTCCCCAGTAGCAAGGGGGGATCAGGTAGTCGGGGTTCTAATCGGTGTGGTAGACATGGAGCGGATCAGCAGACTGTTGTGCGTCCTGGATCTGGGCCAAACCGGCGAATCTTTTTTAATCAATAAACAGGGGTATTTACTTACAGAAGCGAAATATGCTCAGGAATTAATACAAAAAGGTGTAATCCAGGGGTCCGTGGTGCTCAATCTTAAATCGGGGTTGGACACTGAGCGGATCTGGTATTCGCAAAGCGGGACGGTCCGGTATCAAGACTACCGTGGCCGGCCGGTTTTGGCGGCTTATTATGTAATGCCGGAAATGAAATGGGCGCTGGTAATAAAAAAGGATATTGAGGAGATTTTGGCCAGGACAGGTGAGCATGCTCTGGGGATTGGCCTTCTAATCGGCTTGGCGGCTTCCTTATTATTTCTGCCTGTTTTTATGGTCATTGTTAAACGCCTGATCGAAGAGCCGCTTTGTTCATTAGCCGGTGCTGCTCAAAGAATCGCCGCAGGTGAATTAGGCTGCACTGTTGATAATTTGGCCTCCCCATGGGAAATCAATACACTCACGCAATCTTTTAACACCATGTCCACCCGCCTGAAAGAATATCATTTCCGGCTGCTGGCACAGGTAGACCTGATTGAAACCCAAAAAGCGGAACTCGGTTATCAAAACGAAGAACTCCTGCGGGCTCAGACCGGCTTGCTGGAAATAAACCGGTAGCTGGAGGAACTGGCGACCACCGATCCCCTCACCGGGCTGTATAACCGGAGGTATGCCATGGCCAGGCTCCATTCAGAAGCAGCCAGGGCTTTGCGCTATGGTTATCCCATGGCTGTGATTATGGTGGATGTTGATTCTTTTAAGCAAGTCAATGACCGGATGGGTCACCAGAGCGGGGACCGGGTGTTGGCAGAGATCGCGGCCCTATTGGCCAATGGAGTGCGCCATACCGATGTGGTCTGCCGGTTAGGCGGTGAGAATTTTCTCGTTATTTTGTCCATGTCCGGAGTGCGGGAGGCGGCTCAATTGGCAGAGCAGCTGCGGGATAAAATACAAAACCATTCGTTTTTTGGGAGTAACCTTCAGGTGACGATCAGCCAGGGAATTGCCAGCCTGGAAACAGGATCTCAGGGCGTGTCACTTAACCTGTTAATCGAGGACCTCCTGAACAGGGCAGATCATAACCTGCATCAGTCCAAAGAAACGAGAAATCATATTGCCTGGTAGATTGCCTTTAATGACCTCATGCCCCCAGGGAAAGGCGTGCCATCACAACTCATCCGGTGAGAATAACAATGCAGTTGCAACGCCTGTTTAAGGATCGGAGATAGATAAGCATGGAAGTAAGAACTAGTCATAATCTGTTCATATTCTCATGTTTGGCTTCGTTCTTGTACTTTAGTGTTCAATTATCTGCCAGTAAGGTGATCACACCTGCTTTTGGCGGTACATCCTGGGTCTGGATACTCACATTATTATTTTTTCAAAGTACCCTTTTAATTGGATATTTTATTGCCGGATATGTGATTAGGAACAATACAACCAAGTCATTGCTGAGGTTTTTGGGGATTTTCCTTTTGGTTTCCAGTTTGCTGATGGGTGGTTCAGCGCTGGAATTAAATCATAAAATCACCGGCTATGGATACACGGGAGTGCTTTTAGCCCTATCTTTTCTGGTGGGCATGCCGGCAATCGCGATCAGTTCCTGCACTATTATTCTGCAAAGGTCAGCCTATAACGAAAAAATCAGTCCCTGGCAATTGTATTTCTATTCAAACGCAGGTTCTATTTTTGCCCTTTTAATATACCCTACTGTGATAGAAAATTTCATCAGCACAACTCAATTTCTTACTATGTGGAGGTTTGCTTTAATACTTTTAAGTTTGGGAATATTGAAGGCGTCCTTTAGCTTTAAAAATCAAAATGAAAATAAAGAAATTGAGGAAGAGTCTCCGGAAAACCTGCCCTCTAAGGCAATACTTAAATGGCTTGTCTTAAGTGCAGTAGCCTCCATGTGCTTAAGTATAACCTCAAGCATAATAACACAGGATGTAGCGTCAATTCCGCTTTTGTGGGCACTGCCGCTGGCAACATTTTTGCTGGCTTTTTCACTGCCCTTTGCCCCCAAACCAGTATTGGCGAATATAGTTGGCTATGCAATAAACTCGGGCCTGGTAGTGGTATTTTTTCTTTTGCTGACAAGAAAATATGTGCCAGGCATTCAAATAAGCACCGCCTTATATAACCTGGTGCTGTTCTTTAATGTATGGGTATGTGTTACAGGACTTGTTAAATCAAGGCCCGATCCAAATAAATTGCAGTATTTTTATACCATGATCGCCCTGGGAGGACTTATCGGCACAGCACTTATTAGCATAGTCTGTCCTCTGGTATTCGACAGCTATCTTGAGCGATATTTAATAATCCCATTGGTGTTTTTGCTGCCAGTATTAATAGAGGACAGGATTAAATTTATTAAGGATGAGTACTGGCACAAGGTTAGAAAAGGAATTATTATTGTTGCAATGCTCGGCGTATCAATTGCCTATGTCCAGATAAATGAAATTGATCACAGCCAGGGAGAGAAAGTATATTACCCTATTCACAGGAGCAGGTCTATGTACGGGGTTATAACAGTAAAAGAGGCCAGACAGAATGATGCTATTTTGCACAGGACCCTGATCCATGGAAACACATTGCACGGCAAGCAGGATATGACCAATAATACATTGGACAATACCAGGCCCACTACTTATTATAGTTTAAAATCGCCCCTTGGGCTGATTTATGATTTGATGCTCCAAAGAGAAAAAGAAATGGAAGTATTAATAATTGGCCTGGGGGCAGGAACAATCAATTATTACAGCAAACCCAACATAAACACAACATTTTTTGAAATAGATGAAGAAATGGTGAAAATAGCAAAAGAATACTTCTCCTTTCTTGAATTAAATGCAGATAAGATTAATATCGAAGTAGGCGATGGAAGAAAACTCCTGGAAGGAAAGCAGGATGGCAGTTATTCTATTATAATTGTGGATGCTTTTTCAAGTGATTCTATTCCGCAGCACCTGATTACAGCTGAAGCAGTTCTGCTTTATTTGCAAAAACTCAAAAAAGACGGGATTTTATTAATACATACTTCAAACAGGTATGTCAGGATTGAAAAAATAGTTAAGGTTATTCTGGATAGCTTAGGGTATCATTCTTACATCTTTAATTCCCCCGCCGATGCAGACGGCTACACCAGCAAATGGGTGATTGGAAGCAAAGAGCCGGTTCACAGCCTGGAAAAAAGAGAGGAATTGCTAATTATTGATACCGATGGTTTAAGGAATAAAATGTGGACCGATGCCTATTCGCCAATTTTACCCTATCTGCGGTAAAAATTTGTGTAAACGGAAAGAAAAACTCATCCGTGCCGCTTGAAACGCAATTAGATAATGATTTTTACGCATGGGTAAACAAAATGAAATCGCCATTGAATGGTGGTTATCATTTAAGCAGGTTGCGAAGCATCAGGGAGATCGTATCAAAGAATACTCTAAAGAAGTTGCCTTTGGGTACGGCCTCTTGAGCGATTAAGGGAAAGGTCCTGGTTTGCCCCCCTGCTTCCACCACTATCTTGCCGGCTTCAGCTCCTGCGGCAAGGGGAGCCACCAGGTATTCAGGCAACTCGACCTTCACGTTAACAGAGGCTTCTTTGGGGACAGTAATACTCAGGTTTTCAGGCAAAACGGCGTTGATCCAATTTTGTTTTCCTTTATATACCCTGATCCGGCCGAAATCCTTTCCTTTTTCCCCAACGGAGTGAGCCCGGAAATTGTTAAAACCGTAGTTTAACAGAGCCATGGCTTCGCGTTCCCGCTCTTCTTCGTTGGCTGCTCCCATTATCACCGCAATCAGCCGGTAATCGTCCCTTTTGCCGGTGGCAATCAGGTTCCACGTTTGCAGTACCCTGCCTGTTTTCAGCCCGTCGATCCCGGGAAAGTCCAGCAGTCCGTTCCGGTTTCTTTGGGGGGCCATGTTTTTATCGAAAGTATAGCTGCGGGTGGAATGGTATTCCAGGGAGTGGGGAAATCTCTTTATATATGCTCTGGCCAACCGGGCCATATCCAGTCCGGTAGTATATTGATTTGGATCCGCCAGGCCGTGGGGATTAACAAAATTGGTCCCGGGCAAGTTTAATGCGGCGGCTTTATTATTCATCAAGCGGACGAACTCTGGAACAGACCCTCCGATATGTTCAGCTGCCGCTACGCTGGCGTCATTGCCAGAAATAATGGTTATTCCCTTGATCAATTCCTCCAGCGGAACGTCCTTGCCCACTTCAATGAACATTCTTGACCCAATGGTACGCCAGGCAGCTTCACTCACCCGCACCTGGTCTGTCAGGTTCAGCTGTCCGGCTTCCAGGCCTTGAAATACCAGGTACATGGTCATTATTTTGGTCAGGCTGGCAGGGTCCCAGCGCTGGTCCTGGTTTTTAGCGTAGATTACTTCTCCAGATGCAAAATCCATCAAAACAGCGATATGTGAGTTTACAACTGGCGGAGCAGGCTTTGCGTTAACCGGCACCGACACGGTTAACAACAGAACTGCTATAATAAAAACTGATCCGATTTTTCTCACCCGGTTTTACTCCTCTCCAAGAAGTGTTTGATGCAATATACCCATAAAGTATACCATGATACCTGGGTCCTGAAAACAAAAGGATTGCTGAAAACAAGCGACTACCTAAATTATAACCGGCAAAGGGATGCCATCATACGCCAGTTGAAGAACGTAACTATTCAGGGGTACCAGAATGAAGTAAAGTAAACAAAGAGTATTTAAGGAATCGAATATCGGTTCCTTATTTATTTGCTCGTCCTTATGCTCTACAGCCCAGCAGCCTGATAATGCACCAAGA
>Ga0208734_100052_pt1 | contig 56053 bp, 63 predicted proteins | sample Subbio2Aug_QV11A_FD_184824 | JGI IMG/M metagenome (GOLD analysis project Ga0208734, IMG submission 184824) | Serpentinite rock and fluid subsurface biosphere microbial communities from McLaughlin Reserve, California, USA - CR12Aug_QV11A (SPAdes) | ecosystem: Environmental > Terrestrial > Deep... | reverse complement strand
GCCAAGCTCGGAGGGTTCCTTGGACGCAAATCGGATGGGCAGCCAGGCGTCAAAGTCCTGTGGCGAGGGTTCCGAAGACTGCAGGATATTACTGACATGTGGGAGCTTTTCCATTAGCTCAATACTTATGGGTAATGATAAGCCCTGCGGGAGAGGGCTAGGGTGAGGGCTAGCTGAGGCGCATTTTCATCCTTCTGATGGTGCCGCAAGCGGCATGGGGGTCTACAATTATATTTGTTTTTAAATTTATATACGACCTGGCTATAGACATAGAGATCATCTAGCCCGACTGCATGCCCAAATTCATGAGTAAATATTATCTGCCAGTCGTTAAAGCTTTGACTGTAAATTATATCAGCCCCCTCCCCCTTGTCAAGCATCTTCATCAAAGAATTACCCTCTCCCATTGGGAGAGGGTAGGGTGAGGGCGGTTAATTTATTTTGACTCCTTAGGCAACTTTTTTGAAAGTATCTTCCAGATGCTTTGCCATAGGCCGTTGAGTCAGCAGAGAGACGGCCACCAGTACAATGGTGGCAGCAGGGAGAGCATAAATGAGCGGTTCGATGTGCGTCCAGGGAAAGGGCAAAAGAGTTGTTCTTCCCAGGAGCCTAGAGACAAGGCCTACAGCTACTGCACCTTGCTCTTGCAAGAAGATATACCCAAAACCACTGACAATGCTCCCGGTGATTGTGCTGGCTAGTGCTCCGGCCTTGGTCGCGGCAGGCCAGTAGAGAGCAGCGACCAAGGTGGGCAGAAAGGCTGCGGCACAGATGCCAAACCAGAAAGCGGTGGCACGGGCAATGATTCCCGGCGGCAAGATAAATGCTAAGGTTACGGCTGAGATGATGGAGAAAAGAATCCCCAGCTTTGCCCAAAAACGGGTAGATGCCCCCGGGAGCAATTTATTGATCCCCAGGTTTTCCACTAAGTCCCGGGCAAAGGCTGTCCCTTGTACGTGAATTAGGGAAGAAAGGGTGGAGATGGCAGCAGAAAGCAGTGTCAGCATAAAGAAGTAGAGAAACCATTCAGGCATAATCTGGGTGACAAAAATTGGAATAATCCTGTCAATGTTGCCTTCCGCCACTTGGATGGCTATCTTGCCTTGGGTTTGGTAAAAGTAAAGATTGCTCAGCGGTCCGACAATAAATGCGGTGCCAGTCATAAAAAAGATGAAGATGCCGCCTACCAGAATTGCTTGATAGAGGGAGCGGGGCTGTTTGATTGTCATAAAGCGCATGGTTAGCTGCGGTTGAGCAAGGACACCAATGCCTACGCCTAAGACCATGGTGGAGATTACTGTCCACCAGATTCGGGAGCCAAAGGCAGGCATGGCTGTCCAGCCGCGGTGTCCCTGTTCTATTAGGGCGGCAGGCACAAGATTGCCGATGGCAGAAAGGCCGCTATGGCCAGGCACTACACCGCCAACAGCTCTGTAAGTAGCAAAAAGTAAGGTGGCCATCCCAAGCAGCATAACAACGGCAAAAAAAGCATCGGTGTACATCACGCCCCTCAGGCCGCCCCTCATTACATAAACAGCGATGATCACTGCAAACAGTAGTAGGCCGGTGGTGTAAGGAATGCCCAGCGCGTCGTGGAGAAAACGGCCGCCGCCAATGAGGATAGCGCCGGTGTATGCCGGCATTAAAAGAAAGATAAGTAATCCCGCATATGCTGTCAGTGCGGAGGATTGATAACGGGCTCCTAGGAAAGAGGGAAATGTTTCGCTGCCTAGATTGCAGGACATGCGGCGGATTCTAGGGCCAAACAGAGCAAAAGCTATAAAAATACCGACAACAATGGTTAGAACCGTAAGCCAAAGCAGGGAAAAACCAAATAGTCCGGCGGCACCGCCAAAACCGACGATGGCCGATGTGGAGATAAAGGCTGCCCCGTAAGACAGAGCCATGACCCAAGGATGCATACTGCGACCGGCCACAAGGAAATCACTGTCAGTTTTCGTTTTTCTGGAGCCTAAATACATTAATCCGGTCATAATGCCGAGGAAAATAATAACTACGGCGGAGAGAATGGGAATGTTCATTATAGTTTATTCCTCCTCGTTTTCATAGTGCCAGTGAAAAGCGCCATAGATCACGCAGCCTACTGCTGAACCGATAGAGAGTAGCCATGCTGCTGAAATCCAAAGATCCTGCATTCCTAACATTTGCTTTCACCTCCAAATTTTTTGGTAACTACTCGCCTTCTTGTTCTAAGCAGTTAGTAACATTAAACGGCCTGAGCTGTCACATTTATGGGAATATTTTTCTGCGCAATAAAAAAACTCACGTCCTTAAAGGACGAGAGAGTCTCCCGCGGTACCACCTTAGTTGAATGCTGATTAGCATTCCTGCTTGTTTCGGGTACGGAAACATATCGATACCCTATCCGGATAACGGTGGAAACCGCCGACGCCTACTATCGTTCAGCACGGAGCTCAAGGGCGAACCTCAATAACTCGCAATCGCCAGGCTTCCACCACCCCCAGCTCGCTGAAGATCCGTTCGCTATCCAACTTCCCTGTCATCGCAAAAAGGGATGTGATTAATTGCTTCTAATTATAGTTAGCAACGGCCTGTTCTGTCAAGAAAAAAATCAGGCGTTCCGATGAACGAAACAGCCTGATTTTAATAGCTTTGCCAGTTTAGCGGTTTTGGAAACAGCTGCGGCAGTATACCGGGCGATCAGATGTAGGGTTAAAGGGTACTTCTGTTCCTACTCCACAGGCAGAGCAAGTTACAGTATACATGCGGCGTTCGCCGCGTTCACTGCGGTCCCCACCACCGCTGCTGCGCTGTCTGCGGTTGGAGCGGCAGGATGGGCAACGGGCAGGTTCATTTTCAAAACCCTTTTCTGCATAGAATTCCTGTTCCCCGACGGTGAAGATAAACTCTCCTTGGCAATCCCGGCATGCTAACGTCTTATCACTGTACATGTAAAAACCCTCCTCAGTTTTGGTTCCCCTGATTTTCTTCCAGTGGACTGAGATATCTAACCAACCAAACCAAAGGAGTATAGATTCCCTATCCCACGGAAAACAGTGGCACTTACAGTATTATATACTGAATATGCAGAAAAAATCAAATAAAAAAGACTTTATGTCATTTTTATGCTGGGAGAACAGTTTTTGAAAAAGGGTCAGCTCTGATTTTTTTTTGCGCCAGCACGTTTTTTAGTATATTATAATACTTGGAAGCAGTTAAACAGAAAGAATTTCAATAACGTCCATTATTGTCTATCATAGCTCTAAACAGTTTGGAGGGAAGTGATGTTGTTGCATGTGCAAAAATATTTGGATGAAATCGTCATCAATCGCCCTGCACATTTGACGTTGATTGACCCTGCCAAGCAATCTTCGGAACGTGCCGCTGAAGTTGCGGCTACGGCAGATGAGTTAGGAACAGATGGTTTTTTGATTGGCGGTTCCAGCGGAATTGACCAGGCCAATCTGTCGTTGACAGTCGATGCTGTAAAAGCTGTTAGTAAAAAGCCTGTAATCTTCTTTCCCGGGCAGGACAAAGCCTATAGTTTAAGTTTTGATGCGGTGCTTTTTATTTCACTCTTAAATTCCCGCAATGTTCGTTATGTAATTCGCTCTCAAGCGGAAAGCTCATTATTGTTAAAGAAATTGGCTGTTGAGGCGTTGCCCACCGGTTATCTGATTGTCTCTCCCGGGATGCGGGCGGGAGAAGTCGGCGAAGCAGATTTGCTGGATCGTGAAAACAACTGGGTCGCCGGCGGCTATGCTGCCGCGGCAGAAATCATGGGTCTGAAATACCTCTACTTGGAGTGCGGTAGCGGTTCCCCTGTTACAGTTCCTCCCGAAATGGTAAGAGCGGTGAAAAAGATGGTTGATCTGCCGGTGATTGTTGGTGGCGGCATTCGCACGGCTGCGGTTGCTAAGCAACTGGTGGAGGCGGGTGCCAATATCCTCGTGACAGGCAACGTGGTCGAGCGGCATGAATTTAAACAAAGGTTAGCCGAAATAATTATGGTGGTACAAAATGTATGAGAAGGGTTACAATTCATCAGGCGCCAGGCCCAAAGAATTCGCTCTGTTACTGGACAAGCTATGTGAATCCGTTGCGGGTTTGTCTGAACTTTACAATCATTTATCTCTGCCGTTTCATCCCTTTCTTAGGGCTGAAAAATAGTCTTTACAGAATCGTGGGTATAAAAATCGGTAAAAATGTTTCTGTGGGGCTAATGGCCATGTTCGATGTTTTTTTTCCACAATTAATTACAGTGGGTGATAACAGCGTAATCGGCTATAATACTACGGTGTTGGCTCATGAATTCCTAATCAGAGAGTGGAATACAGGAGAAGTTATTATCGGTCGGGACGTGATGATTGGTGCGAACACCACGATCATAGCCGGCGTGAGCATCGGCGATTCAGCAGTAGTTTCCGCCCATTCTCTGGTGAACCATGACGTATCTCCCCGCACCTTTGTCGGGGGTGTGCCTGCGCAGGTTATAAATAGAAATAGTAATCAAGAATAATCAGCTTAAACTAGTTGCTAACAAGCAAGCCTGCCCAAAAATGGGCAGGCTTGCTTGCAAGTTAGACTTGCTGTCTTTAGAGATAGAAAATTATTCCTGCGGTCGCAGCTAAAAGCAGGGCAAGCACAGGATGGATGCGTGTCAGCAACAGTAAGGCCATTGCTGTAGCAAAGAAGGTGGCGGATAGTACGTCTACTACGGCTGATTCGGCAACAAAAATGGCGGCACTAGCTATCAGCGCCAGCACAGCGGGACGGAGGCCGTCTAAGCAAGCCTGAACCCAGCGGTTTTCATAAAAACGGCTTAACAGTGTGGCTGCAGCCACCATCAGCACTAAGGAAGGAGTCACCACCCCGGCTGTGGCAAATGCCGCACCCCAGAAGCCCCCTGCTTGGTAGCCAATGAAAGTTGCAGAATTTATGGCCACCGGACCAGGTGTCATCTCTGCGATAGCTAAGATGTTTAGAAATTCAGGCAGTGTGAGCCAAGCACGGTTTTCTATGATTTCTAGCTGAATCAAAGGCAGCATTACATAGCCGCCGCCAATACTAAAGGCGCCAATTTTTAAAAAGGACAGATAAAGCTCTATGATAATCACATTTGTTCACCTTTTTTCTCGCCATTATCGCCTAGGTATGCGAGCAGTAGGCCGCTGGCGGCTCCCAGCAAGATGATCACTACCGGGTGGACATTAAAACCGGCAGAGAGCACTAGGAAACCTAGGATGTAGACGAGCTTCACCGGCTTTTTCAGTGTGGGCTTGCCTAATTTAATCATTGCGGCAATTATCAGGGCGGCGATGGCAGGACGAATTCCGGCAAAGGCTGCTACTGCCGCAGGATGTTCGGCATAGTGGTTGAGAAATACGGCGATGGCTAAAATTACGAAAAAAGAAGGCAGAACCGCGCCTAGCAGTGCCGCCATCGCTCCCCGAAAACCGCGAAGTTTGCAGCCGATAAAAACAGCGGAATTTACAGCTACGGCGCCCGGCGAAGAATGAGCCACTGCCAAGACATTAATGAATTCATCCTCCTCCAACCAACGGTGGCGTAGTACTACTTCGCGGTGGATGATGGGCAGCATGGCATAGCCGCCGCCGAAAGTGGTGGCTCCTATTAGAAAGAAAGTAAGAAAAAGCCGGACCTCCAGATGTTGTCTCATGGCAACTCCTTTGCTCATAAGCTGCTGTCCTCTGTCATATTTATCTAAAGATAAGGGGGAGTGTTAATGCAGGTTACTGTTTTTGCTTTGCAAAAGACACGTCGAAAGCTGCTGCATATTTTGACGTTAGTTTCCTTGTTAGGGGCAGGCATCTTTCTGCTGACCTTCTTTGCTTGGCGTCAGGATGCTGCCGTGCACGTTCTGCGCCTTTCAGGGCATACGATCGTTCTTGATCCCGGGCATGGCGGATATGACCCAGGTGTTCAACGAGATAAGCTGGCGGAAAAAGTGGTGGCGCTAAATATCGCGCTAGTTTTGCGCGACTATTTGCAAGCCACCGGCGCTCGTGTAGTAATGACGCGTGAGACAGACCGGGATTTGCTTGTGCTGCCGACAGCTGGAGCTAAGAAGCGGCGGGATATGCAAAACAGGTTGAAAATAATTACAGCTGCCGACCCGACTTTGTTAATCAGTATCCACGTAAATGCCGTCAGGGATTCCCGCTGGCACGGCTCCCAGGTTTTTTTTAAAAGCGGCTGCGAGGGAGCAAAGCTGTTGGCGGAAATGATTCAGCAAGAATTAAGCCGTATTCTAGCCAATACGAACCGTCAAGCTCAGCCTGGCGATTATTTTATTTTAAACGAGGTGCAGACGCCTGCCGTCTTGGTGGAGACAGGATTTATTTCAAATCCGCAGGAGGCAGGACTGCTGAAGCAAGCGGAATACCAAGCCAAGTTGGCTTGGGCCATTTACTTGGCTGTGATAAAGTATGTTGAGCAGCTAACAACGTAACGGTAACATATATTCGTGCTTTTCTTTTTAAGTTCCTTTAAAATAGATGTAAGGAAGAAAATCTTGGGTAATGATAGTCAAAGAAAACTGATTGGAGTGAATTGCTATGTGTGCTGTGGTTCATGCCGGAATTTACCCGCATCCTCCCATTCTGATTTTAGAGGTAGGTGGTGCGGAGAGTGTAAAAGTGGCTGCCACTGCCGAAGCAATGGCAGCATTGGCTGGCCGCGTAAAAACAAGTGGCGCGGAGACAATAGTCCTGATCACACCCCATGGACCGGTATTTCATGACGCCATAGCGTTGTTGTCCGTAAACATCCTTGAAGGCTCATTAGCTCGTTTTGGCGCGCCCGGCGTACGCGTTTCCTATCAGAATGATCTGCAGTTACTTGCAGCTATCGAGTTTGAAGCCGACAAGGCCGGGATTCGGACGATAAGACTAGATGAGCACGGCGCTGCCGCCTATGGGGTATCGGCAGATTTGGACCATGGCGCCTTGGTGCCGCTGTATTTCTTAGCAAAAAGCGGTGTTCGGCTACCACTCGTTCATCTTACATTTGGACATCTTGCGCCGCAACAGTTGTTTGCATTCGGACAAGCTGTGCAACGGGCTTTGCTTCGTTTGAAGCGCCGCACTGCCGTTGTGGCAAGCGGTGACCTTTCGCATCGACTGACAAAAGATGCGCCCGCCGGTTTTTCGGCAGCCGGCCGGGAGTTCGACCAAAAACTAGTCCAATTGCTGGAGCGCTTTGATCTCCAGTCTATTTTGAGCATAGACAACCGGCTGTTGGCAGAAGCGGGGGAATGCGGCTACCGCTCTATTGTAATTTGTCTCGGGATTCTGGATGGCCAAAGCGTGCAGCCGGAGATTATTTCTTATGAGGCGCCATTTGGTGTAGGTTATCTGGTGGCAGATCTTACCCCCAAAGACGCAGAAGAGAAAAAAGACCGTGAGGCGGAAAGCGAGCTTGTACAGCTGGCACGCAGTACATTAGAAACATTTGTGCGTCACAAAGAAATTATTGAACCACATTCCGGCTCGCCGCTTTTGGCGCAGCAAGCCGGCGTCTTCGTCTCTCTAAAAATAAACGGTCAGTTACGGGGTTGTATCGGTACTATAGCGCCGGTTCAGGACAATCTGGCGGCAGAAATAGTGGAAAACACTATTTCTGCCGGGGTTTATGACCCTCGTTTCCCTCCGGTTACGGTGGAGGAGTTGCCACTGATCGAGTATTCAGTCGATGTGCTTTCCCTGCCGGAGGCGATCAGCGGGCCGGGTGAACTGGATCCGAAAAAATACGGAGTAATTGTCCAAAAGGGTGGGCGCAAAGGTCTGCTCCTGCCGGATTTGGACGGAGTAGATACGGTGGAGAGGCAATTGTCGATTGCACTGGAAAAAGCAGGGATTATGCCAGAGGAGAGTTATCGAATTTCTCGCTTTCTGGTGACACGTTACTATTGAAGGGAGCGTGGAATTGATGCAGGAAGCGCTTTATTATGAAAAACAAGACGCTGGAGTGCGTTGCTTGCTCTGTCCGCACTTTTGCTCTTTGGGGGCTGCTGAAACAGGGCGGTGCGGCGTGCGGCGAGAAAAAGACGGCTTGCTTTTCACCATGAATTATGGTTTATGCGCCGCGCTGGCCATGGATCCGATCGAAAAAAAGCCGCTCTATCATTTCTATCCCGGCCGTAAAATTCTTTCCATTGGTACGGCAGGCTGTAATTTGAGCTGCGGTTTTTGCCAGAACTGGCAACTGGCAACAGGAACTACGGGCGGGGAAAGCGTCATGCTAAACCCGGCGGAATTGATCGCACTGTTTGAAAGTTACTCAGAGCAAAACCCACTGGGGATTGCGTACACCTATTCAGAGCCGGGTATCTGGTATGAGTACGTCTTGGCGGCAGCCATACTTACTCACAAGCGGGGATATAAAAATGTGCTTGTTACAAATGGCTTCTTAAATGAGGCACCACTGCAAGAGCTGCTCCCTTATCTTGACGCGTTGAATATTGATGTGAAAGCATTCAATGAAGACTATTACCGCCGATACTGCGGCGGGCGCTTGGCACCGGTTTTGCGCTACGTGGAAATGGCGGCAGCGGCAGCTCATATAGAGCTGACTTATCTGGTAATTCCCACGCTTAATGATAGTGAAGCCGAGATTCGCCGCTTTGTCGCCTGGGTTGCCGGTCTTAGTCCTGACATTCCAGTTCATTTCTCGCGCTATTATCCCCAACATAAATTTACGCTGCCGGCCACGCCTGTGGCATTAATGGAAAATATTGCGGCGATAGCTAAGGAAAAGTTGTCGTATGTTTATCTTGGCAATTTTTGGGGTCATCAGTTGGCCCATACTTTTTGCTCCCAGTGTGGTTTGAAGCTGATTCATCGAGACGGCTATCAAGTACAGTCGGATTTGAGCGACGGCAAATGCCCGCATTGTGGTCAGCTTTACAGTGGTCAGCGTTAAAGCTGTCAAAAATATTAACATGTTTTCCCTGTCCGACGGCATACTATTTCTGAGAGAAGATGGACGGGGGGATCAACTGTGGGCGTAGTTGAAATTTTAAGCAATTTCAATCGCTTGCTCCACGATTTTGTCGGTGGGCCGGTGCTGACTGCTGCCATTCTCACCACAGGCATCTATCTTACGGTGCGCTGCAAATTTCTGCAGGTTCGCTGCTTTAGCCTGATGCTTAAAGAAACAATCTTTAGCATTTTTCAGTCGGAAAAAAGCGGCAAAGGGGAGCTGAGCCCTTTCCAGGCACTGACTACTGCTCTTGCTGCCACAATCGGTACAGGAAACATTGCCGGCGTGGCAACCGCCATTACTCTAGGCGGTCCAGGCGCAATTTTCTGGATGTGGGTTTCTGCTTTCTTTGGGATGGTGACAAAATATGCGGAAGTAGTCTTAGCCGTCCACTATCGGCAAACCAGTCAGAGCGGCATGGTGGTGGGAGGGCCGATGTATTTTTTGGAATATGGCCTTAGAAACCGCTTTTTAGCCGTACTGTTTGCTCTCTTTGGTTCACTTGCTGCTTTTGGTATCGGCAATCTGGTGCAGGCTAATTCGGCGGCAGATGCGGTACACCAGGCCTTTAATATCCCGCCGCTCGTGACGGGCGTGGCTCTGTCGATTGCTACAGCCTTGGTGATTTTGGGGGGCATTCGCCGGGTGGCTGCGCTCACTGCTAAGCTGATTCCGCTGATGTCGGCATTTTATCTGGCGGGTGCCCTGGTTATTCTGCTGTCGTTTGCTGACCGGATTCCCGCCGCCTTTGCTGCCATCATCGGGAATGCCTTTACAGGCAGTGCCGCCGTGGGTGGGTTTGCCGGAGCCGGCGTACTGCAAGCGTTTCGCTTTGGTGTGGCACGCGGTATCTTTACTAACGAAGCAGGCCTTGGCAGCGCTTCCATTGCTCACGCTGCCGCAAAAACGGACCATCCCGCCCGACAGGGGCTTTGGGGTATCTTTGAAGTATTTTTTGACACCCATCTTGTCTGTACGATAACTGCCCTCACAATTTTGGTGACTGGCGTCTGGATTGAAGGGCTTGAGGGCGCAGCTTTGACCACAGCCGCATTCAGCCGTGGTCTACCTGGTGTAGGCGGTTATATTGTGGCGATCAGCCTAATATTTTTCGCTTTCTCCACGCTGGTTGCTTGGTCATTTTACGGTGAGAAATGCTGCGAATATCTGGCAGGTGGCGGCTCAATAATCTTATACCGGTTGGTTTGGATTTTGTTAATCCCCGCGGGAGCTTTGGGCGGTCTAAGAACAGTTTGGGCCTTGGCCGATACCTTAAATGGTTTGATGGCCATTCCCAATCTTATCGGTCTTTGGGGACTAAGCGGTGTGATTATGTCGCTGACCCGGGAGTTTTTCCGCCGGCGCTAAGCTTCCAGATAAAAAAATATAAGCTTGGTGCGGTTTGGCAGGTTTTTTGCAACCGGCTAGCGAATAAGAAAACAGTCGAGTGGGATATTTACCCTTTGCTTCTTGGAGGTGACGGACGTGGCGCAATTTCTGCAAATAATTACTGCTTTAAACTGGTTGAGTCTGTTGGATATCGCTCTCGTTACCTATGTTTTTTATAAAGCAATTATTCTGATCCGCGGAACACGGGCAGAGCAATTGGTTAAAGGACTGGCTGTACTGCTGATTGCTACGGTGCTAAGCGGGCAGCTTGGGCTACATACATTTCATTGGCTGCTGCGCAATACGATGGCTATCGGCCTTGTGGCTATTGCCATTCTTTTTCAGCCGGAATTACGCAGAGCTCTGGAAACTTTAGGGCGCGGCAAAATTTTTATCCGCAGCAGCTACTTATATGCTGATACAGATTTTGAGCTGATGCTGGATGAATTGATTAAAGCCGTGCAAGTATTGGTGAAAAAACGGCTTGGTGCCTTAATTGTGCTGGAGCGGGAGACCGGGCTTAACGAACTGGTGGAAACAGGGATTTTTATTGATGGTCAGGTGACAGCGGAACTGTTAATCAATATTTTTCTGCCCCGTAGCCCTTTGCACGACGGAGCAGTAATTATCCGCGGCAACCGAATGATGGCTGCAGGCTGTTATCTGCCGTTGACAGAAAACCCTAATCTTAGTACGGAACTGGGTACTAGGCACCGCGCAGCTTTAGGCGTCTCGGAACAATCGGATGCGGTGGCAATTGTTGTCTCCGAGGAGACGGGGGTAGTTTCGATCACAAACAATGGGAAGCTGACACGCTACTTGGATGAGAAAACGCTGAAACAGTTGCTGATTAATTTATGCAAGCCGCCTGCCCAAAACCAGAGTTTCTGGCAATGGAGGTCGAACTGAGATGATGGAACGCCTCCTAAAAAACAACACTATCGTAAAAGTCTTTGCTTTTTTTCTGGCAATGATGCTTTGGGTGTACGTTACGGGCGATGCCTTGCGTGCTAATATTCCGGAAATAACGCGCACATTTCGTAATGTTCCCCTTGCTTGGCTTAACTTGGATGAGCGGCTGGAAATAATGAATATTCCTGTGGGAATAGACGTGGTGTTAAACGGCCGGGCGGATTTAATTAACGAAATTACCCCGGAAAATATCAGAGCCAGTGTCAGCCTAGAGGGGCTGGGTGAGGGACAGCACCGCATTTTCCCCACGGCGGAAGTGCCGCGCGGTGTGCGGGTGCTTTCTTTTGTTCCGCAACAAGTAGCGGTAACGCTGGAAGAAGTTGAGTCACCGCAAAAGCCCATAGTTTTGGAAATAACCGGTTCACCTGCCGCCGGATTTGTGATGGGGGAGCCACGGATACTGCCAGGCGCAGTTTTTGTGCGCGGTCCTCGCTCTTTGCTGGCACGTGTAGAGCAAGCCAGGGCTACAGTAGATGTGGATGGTGCTGACGGTGACCGTGTACTGATGGTACCTGTGCAGGCTGTGGACGCAGCCGGGCAAGTAATTAATAATCTGGTGGTCAACCCGGAGATGGTGGAAATCCTGATCCCCTTCTCCAAACCGCAAAAAACAGTGCCAATCCGTGTTCCGCTGAGCGGGGAACCGGCGGCAGGTTATGTCGTCCGTCAGGTAACAATCACACCGGCAACCGTTACGCTAGAGGGGGCCGAAGAAGATTTAGCTACTATAAGTGAGGCTGTAACCGAGCCTGCAAATATTGCAAACGCTACTGAGAACATCATTCTTGAACTGTCTCTTAGCCAGCCGGCCGGTGGCGTGAGTAGCTTATTTGCCGGCAAAGTGCAGGTGGAAATTGTGATTCAGCAGCAGTAGTAATTGTAAAAGATGAGAGGTTATGCTATACTACAATAGTTTTAGTCCGGAAGGAGAAAAGGCAAGATGGGCAAACTATTTGGGACAGACGGAGTCCGCGGAGTGGCAAACCGGGAACTGACTCCTGAAATGGCTTTTAAAATCGGTAGAATCGGGGCGTATTTGCTATCGCGGAAGAGGAGCGGCAAAAACGCCGTTTTTGTCGCCCGCGATACGCGTATTTCCGGCTACATGCTGGAAAGTGCGCTCATTGCCGGTCTGACTTCGGCCGGCGTTGATGTCTATGCAGCCGGCGTAGTTTCCACTCCTGCAACTGCTTGGCTGACAAAAAAGCTGGGTGGTTGCGGCGGCGTGATGATCTCTGCCTCCCATAATGCCTACCCGGATAATGGGATTAAGTTTTTTAATGCCGATGGCTTTAAATTGGCGGATCAGCTTGAAGAGGAAATAGAAGAACTTTACTACCGACAGACGGACAACCTTCCTCGCCCGGAAGCGGGGAACGTGGGCCGCGTTCTCCCGGATAATGAGGGGGAAGGCCGCTATTTAGCTTATCTGCTTTCTACTGTGCCTAGTCGCTTGACAGGTCTGCGCATTGTTTTGGACTGTGCGAACGGTGCCGCTTACCGCCTGGCCCCTCAGTCATTTCGCGCGCTCGGTGCCGACGTAATCGTTATCCATGATACTCCAGACGGAATTAATATTAATAAAGACTGTGGGTCCACATACCCGGAAACAGTAAGTCGTGCCGTTAGAGAAAATGGTGCCCACCTCGGCTTTAGTTTTGATGGTGACGCCGACCGTGTGCTCGCAGTTGATGAAACGGGCAGCTTGGTAGACGGGGATGCGATCATGACTATCTTAGGCATGGCGCTTCGTGAAAAAGGGCTGCTGCGGAAGAATACGATTGTTTCCACCGTGATGAGTAATCTTGGTTTGGAAATGGCTGCCGGAAGGCATGGCTTTACCATCTTGCGTACAAAAGTTGGGGACCGTTATGTATTGGCAGAAATGCTGGCCGGCGGGTATAATCTGGGAGGAGAACAGTCTGGCCATATCATTCTCCTAGACCATAACACTACGGGCGACGGAGTATTGACGGCGCTGCAGCTGGCTACTGTTTTGGTCGAGAAGCAACAGCCGCTCTCAATGCTTGCAGCCAGCTTTACCCGGTATCCGCAGGTGCTTGTTAATTGCCGCGTTAAGGCAAGCGCAGGCTGGGAGACAAACGTCCGGATTGGCCAAGCCATGGCTGATGTGGAAAAGAAACTAGCTGATTCCGGCAGGCTACTCGTTCGCCCTTCCGGAACGGAACCATTGATTCGTGTGATGCTGGAGGGGCCAAACGAAGCTGAACTGCATATGATGGCTAGTGAGTTGGCGGAGGTGATCAAGGGGGAGATGGCTTGAATGAGGAAAGTATAAAGGGGGTGTAGCTAAAGAATAATTAAAGATCCAAAGCGCCAGGACACACAATTTGTGTGTTGACGAGGAGGAGGTTTATCGATTTTTCGGCGGATGCCTCCCGGCCGAACCACGGCCGCAAGACTCCCACAATACCGGTAAGTGATTGCCGCGACAAAAGGGTGTCATGGTTTGTTTGGAAAGGAGAATCTGACTAAAGAATGTGTGGGATAATCGGTTATATCGGGGAAAAACAAGCATACCCCATCCTTATAGATGGTTTGTCTAAGTTGGAATATCGAGGTTATGATTCTGCAGGCGTTGCGTTGTTAGATGAAGACCAGCTGGAGATTATGAAATCAGTTGGTCGTTTGAGCAAACTGGAGGAGAAGATAGGAGAACAGGTTCCCTTCGGCACCATGGGAATCGGCCATACCCGTTGGGCCACCCACGGACGCCCCTGCGACATGAATGCCCATCCCCACAGTGATTGTACCGGAGAATATGTGGTCATTCACAACGGGATCATTGAAAACTATCAGGCCCTGCGAGAATGGCTTAAAACAGAAGGGCATCTTTTTCGCTCTGAAACTGACACAGAAGTTTTGGCACATTTGGTTGAACAGTATTTCCGCGGGGATTTAAAAGCAGCAGTTCGCCAAGTATTAGAAAAGGTCAGCGGTTCTTATGCTATGGTGGTGATGAGTGAGCGCGACCCAGGTCGTCTAATTTGCGCGCGCAAAGACAGTCCGCTCGTTATCGGCCTTGGCGAGGGCGAAAATTTCATTGCTTCCGACATCCCGGCACTACTGAAATACACGCGTAGAACAATTATTCTGGAAGATGGCGAGCTGGCGGAAGTTTCCCGTGACAACGTGACTGTAGAGCGCTGCGGACAACTGGTGGCTAAGGAAGTGTTCAATGTAGAATGGGATGTGGTAGCTGCTGAAAAAGAAGGTTTCGAGCATTTTATGCTCAAGGAAATTCACGAACAGCCTAAAGCAATTCGCGATACACTCCGCAGTCGGATTACTGCTGACGGGCTCGTAAACTTGGCAGAGTTGAATCTGGCGGAAGACGAAATTTGGCAACTGCGAAAAGTGGTAATGGTGGCCTGCGGTACTGCCTATCATGCCGGCTTAGTGGGAAAATATGTTTTTGAGAAGCTGCTTCGCCTCCCGGTAGAAGTGGATGTGGCCTCGGAATTCCGTTATAGAAATCCGCTTCTCGGAGAAGACACCCTTGTGGTTGTGATCAGCCAGTCGGGTGAAACAGCCGATACCCTAGCAGCCATGCGTCTGGCTAAAGAGAAAGGAAGTCCGGTGGTAGCCATCACCAACGTGGTGGGCAGCACCGTCTCCCGGGAAGCAGGTCGTGTCATCTACACCTGGGCCGGACCGGAAATAGCTGTCGCATCTACTAAAGCATATATCACTCAGTTAATTGTCCTTTACCTGTTGGCCCTGCAAATTGGGCAGAGCGCCGGGTTGATTCCGGAAGCTGAGATTATGGCGATGACTGCAGCGCTGAAGAAACTGCCTATGGACGTAGCCGGCATCATTGAGAAAGAAGATGTTATTAAAGAATTTGCCAGTCGGATTAAGGACTGGGAAGATACTTTTTTTATCGGTCGCGGCCTTGACTACGCCGTTGCCCTGGAAGGTTCTCTAAAACTAAAAGAAATTTCATACATCCACGCGGAAGCATACCCGGCCGGTGAACTGAAACACGGGACATTGGCTCTGATCACGGAAAACATTCCAGTCATCGCCTTAGCCACCCAGCCGGATCTCTACGAAAAAATGTGGAGCAATATCAAGGAAGTTAAAGCTCGCGATGCCTACGTGTTAGCAATTGTTAACGAAGGTGATAACGAGACAGGCAAAGAGGTTGATGATGTTTTTGAAATCCCGGCCACTAATCCGATCTTTACCCCGGTTCTCTCCGTCATACCTCTCCAGCTGCTTTCGTATTATGCTTCCGTGATGCGCGGCTGCGATGTGGATAAACCGAGGAATTTAGCTAAAAGTGTAACTGTGGAGTAAGAACCGGTCGAGGTGAGCAGGCAATCATGCCGCCCATCAGGAGGGTAAAAAAACCGTCCTCACGCTGCCCTCACCCTAACCCTCCGAAGGAGGGGAATTGTTTAGTCTTTTTGTTCTGTAAATAGCCGCCATAGTCTCTTCTCCCAGAGCTAGTACTTACCCACACATGACACCGGGGATGAGACATTTAAGCATTCTGGGCAATGTAGCCTTCCTCAAATGCAACGCTCGCACGTTTTCGCAGCTACGAACTGTAATTCTCGCTAACATGCCAAAACCTCTGGGCTTACAGCATGTGAACCGTTGGCATGTCTTAACGCTTCGAATTCCCGTTCGCTAAACGCTGCTGACACTTAACGCTCGCTTCCGCATTCCGTGAAAGTCAACAATATCTGTAAGGGTTTTGAGAAGGCAACAAGGTGCTGCTGTCTTTACCTGCTGCTTTTTTGTTGAGAGCTTGAGCGAGATGTGGACGAGTGGCTAGAAGTGCAGGCGAACCAAGGACTGGAGCCGGCCGACATGCATGGATGCATGTCGCCGAGACCTGAGCCATGGAAGGCGAATGTCGAGGGTAGCCTGGGCGGAAGAGCGCCGGTGAACCGTTGCGCTTCCCACGAGGGAACTGGAGCGAAAGCCTTAGCGAAAAAGAACGCAAAAACACTTTCACAGTAAGAGCGCGTTTCGCGAATTGCCTCTGCCGCTGCCCTTCCGGTGTCAAGTATGTCCTTGGATCAGCCCGGAGGGAGAGGGGAATTGTTGTGATGGGAGAGTGGGGACTTTGGTGGTTATTTTGTACTGGGTAGACTCTCATGCCGCCCATCAGGAGGCGCGGGGATGGATGGAGAAGCATGACAGACAGGAATAAAGGGATTTTTTATATGGTGATGTCATCGCTCTTTTTTGCTGTGATGGCTGCCGCCGTAAAGTTAGCCGGTGATTTGCCTGCCATGGAAAAGGTGTTTTTCCGTAACTTGGTGGGCTTTTTTGTTTCAGGATTAATCGTTTGGCATTCCGGCAGGGGATTTGCGGGAAGTGATAAGAGAGGCTTGTTTTATCGTTCTCTGTTCGGTTTTCTGGGGCTTGTTTCATATTTTTATGCCATCGACAGGTTGCCGCTGGCAAATGCGGTAATTCTCAACCAGGTGAATCCGTTTATTGTGCTTGTGTTGGCGTATCTGTTTTTACGTGAAAAGATTATAAAAATGCAGTGGGTGGCTATCATGGTTGCTATGTTAGGAGTATTATTAATTGTTAGACCGGGGACAGGCTATCTGCTGTGGCCGGCTTTAGCAGGACTTCTGTCCGCATTTTTTACTGCAGCGGCCTACACCGTTATTCGTCACCTCCGCGTATCTGACCATCCGCAGATTATTATTTTTTACTTTACTGGTTTTAGCACTTTCTCCACCCTGCCGTTTATGCTGGCTCGAGGATTTGTGATGCCGGACTTCTTTCAGCTGCAGGTTCTGTTGGTAGTAGGCGTGACTGCCACAATCGCCCAGTTTTTCATGACTCATGCTTACCGCTACGGCGAAGCGGGAGATTTGTCGATCTATTCTTACGGCAATACTATTTTTGCCATGCTGATTGGTATGCTGCTGTGGAGAGAATTCCCAGACGCATTAGGCTTTGCAGGCGTATTTTTGGTTTTCTGCGGAGCATACCTAAACTGGCGGGTAAACCGGGAAGGACAGCGATAACGAAGATGAAGGAGAGTAGCTATGGCAAAAATTGAGCTTATTGCCACCGCCGCCTTCGGCCTGGAAGCGGTGGTGGCAAAGGAGTTAAAAGTTCTTGGGTATACTGACCAACTGGTGGAGAACGGGCGTGTCACCTTTTGGGGTGATGAAGAAGCGATCTGCCGGACAAATCTCTGGCTTCGTTCGGCCGATCGTGTCTTGCTGAAAATGGGTGAATTTAACGCCACCACTTTTGAGGAGTTGTTCGAGCAGACTAAGGCACTGCCTTGGGCAGATCTCTTGCCCCAAGACGCAGAGTTTCCGGTCGATGGCAAGTCAATCAAATCCAAACTGTTTAGCGTCTCTGATTGCCAGGCTATTGTGAAAAAAGCAATCGTAGAAAAAATCAAGCAAAGATATAAACAGAGCTGGTTTGCGGAAACGGGTCCGCGCTATAAAATTGAGGTCGGGTTGCTAAAAGATAGAGCTACGCTTACCGTAGATACAAGCGGCGCCGGTTTGCACAAGCGTGGTTACAGGGAATTAACTACCAAGGCACCGCTTAGGGAAACGCTGGCGGCTGCTTTGGTGCGCTTAAGCAATTGGCCTGCGGAGCGGGTATTGGCAGACCCGCTCTGCGGCTCCGGAACTATTCCTATTGAAGCAGCTATGTTGGCACTAAATTTGGCGCCGGGATTGAACCGCCGCTTTGTGGCGGAATCATGGCCTAATCTTCCCGCCAAGCTATGGGAGAAGGGGCGAGAAGAGGCGAGAAGCGTTGCAAGGCGGGAGCGGTCATTGCGGATTTTCGGCACTGATCTTGACGAAAAAGTGCTCAGTCTTGCTCGGCACCATGCCCGTAAGGCCGGGGTGGAAAAATATATTCATTTTCAACAGTTGCCTTTGGCACAGTTTCGTTCCCGTTATGAGCACGGCTATATAATCTGTAACCCACCTTACGGAGAAAGGTTAGGCGAAGTGCGGGAAGCGGAAGTTATTTATCGAGAAATACGCCAACTCCTCGCTAAACATCCGTCTTGGTCATTATTTCTGCTTACATCGCATTTGGGTTTCGAGCAGATATTCGGACGGCCTGCCAGCAAGAAAAGAAAACTTTATAACGGCAGGATTCAGTGCAACTATTATCTCTACCACGGGCCGGAGCCAAAGGCTGCGGAGCGCGATGAGCAAGCTTAAGATTGTGCTATGTAAGGGTAAATGAAGAGATTAAAAGGAAAATAGGCTGCTTTTGTCGAAATTAATACGATTCCTTTTTAATTTCGGCGAAGGTGGTTTTTTTATGTATTTTCCGCACAGGCGTTCACTTGTCTGGCGTTATTTGTGGATTCTGAGTTTTTTGACCGTGATTATTTTAACGTTGAACTTTTTCTGGAGCAGCGCAAAATTAAGGAGAAGCGAATTTTCTCACCTGAGAAATAAAGCTTCCGCCCTAACTGAGCAGTTTATAGCTATGCGCTCGTTCATCGCGGACAACCATCACAGGATTAACTTTACTGCCTCAGGCAAGTTTGATTTCAAACACTTAACTCCGGCAGATGTGGGCAAGGGAGCAAGCGATCTCTTCGCCAGCCGAACAGCTTATCTAATTAAACAGACAAGGCTCAATGCTCGTAATCCCGAAAACTTGCCAGATGCCTTTGAGCGTGAGGCGCTTAGCAAGTTTGCGCAAAATCCGGAGCTGACAGAGCTGTACACAGAATACAGGATGAATGATAAGCAAATATTCCGTTATATTACACCCATCTATCTGGAGCAGTCCTGCTTGGCCTGTCACGGCGAGCCTGCCGGCGAGCTGGATGTGGCTGGTTTCCCACGCGAGGGTCTGCGGGGAGGGGAACTGGCGGGCGCCATCAGCGTGCTGATCCCTATGGGAGAAACGCAGCTCACGCTGGCTGATAGCAGGAACAGTCTATTGATTTTTAGCTTGGTTTTGCTTGTCACTATTCTGCTGGGTAGTTTAGTCTTAACTGCGCGTTTGGTGATTCGCCCGTTGCAGGAGTTGGCAAATATGGCGCTGCAGGTAGGCAAAGGCGATTTAAGCGCTAAATTTGGCAAAATTAACGCATATGGTGAAGTGGCTGCTCTTGTGCACGAATTTTCTGTGATGGTTAACACTTTAAAAGATCTTTATCAGAATATGGAACGTAAGGTGAAATCGCGTACGCGGGAAATGGAAGCGGCCAACCTGCGCTTGCAGGAAGGACAAAAATATCTGACTCAGCTCAATTATAAATTAAGCGAAAACAGCCGTTTGAAAAGTGAATTTATGGCTACAGTCACACATGAACTGAAAACGCCGCTCACTTCAATTGTAGCTTTCTGCGAGATTTTATTGGATGAGATCCCCGGACCGCTTAACGGAGAGCAAAAAGAGGATCTGCTGGATATTAAAACGAGTGCTCAGCAGTTAATGATTCTAATCAGCGATATTTTGGATATGGCCAAATTTGAGGCGGGTGCTTTGCGTGTTGAAAAAGAAAAAGTTGATTTGAACGATGTTTTTCGAGTTGTGCGCCGCACCATGTCCGCGATTGCTTACCAGAACAATATCCGTCTCACGGTGTCAAAATCTGAGTTGCCGCTGCTAATGGGTGACCCGGAAAGGCTGCGGCAAATAATTAGCAATCTCATCTCCAATTCGATTAAATTTGTTAAAGAAGGAGGAGAGATTACCGTTTTTGCCGAAGCAGACAAGGAGTTTGCCGCCATCTCTGTTGCAGATACCGGCGAAGGAATCCCGCCGGAATTAATGCCGCATATCTTTGAAAAATTCAGGCAGGGAGAAGAATCGCTCAGGCGCCGGCGCGGTGGTACAGGCCTGGGGCTGGCACTTGTGAAAACGCTGGTAGAACTGCATGACGGCAGTGTGTCTGTTAAAAGTGAGCTTGGCAAAGGAACCACATTTACCATACGGATTCCATTCGTAAGGCTGTAGGGGGGGAGAGAACGTTGAATAGCAAAACAACAAAAATATTGGTAGTAGATGACGAGCCTAAAATCAGGCGAATTGTGGAACAAAGCCTGCGTAAAGACGCGTATCGTGTTGTGCATGCTTGTGACGGTAAAGAAGCAATGCAAAAAATTGATACTGAACAACCGGATTTAATTGTCTTGGATTTGATGATGCCGGAAATGGATGGCTTTGAAGTCTGCAGAGCGATGCGCAGCCGCGGTGACAATACGCCCGTGATTATCCTCACCGCAAAAGATGAGTTGGAAGATAAATCGCTGGGGTTTAACTTGGGTGTGGATGACTATGTAACTAAACCGTTTAGCCCTTCGGAACTGGCACTGCGGGTTAAAGCCGTTCTGCGACGAGTTGGTGGAGACGATTTGGCTCCGCGCTTGAAAGAAGGCACATTTGATGACGGACGGCTCTATATTAATAGCAAAACCCGGGAAACAAAGTTAAATAATGCCGGCGTATACTTGACAGCCAAAGAATTTGATTTGCTCTGGGTATTGGCTAATAATCCCGGGGTGGTCTACAGCCGTGACCAACTACTAGATATGGTCTGGGGCAACGAGTATTTTGGCGATTCGGGCACTGTGACCGTTTTAATCAGGCGTATCCGGGAGAAAATAGAGAAAGATCCTGCAAACCCCACATATTTGAAAACAGTTTGGGGCATCGGTTACAAATTTGAAGCAGCCTTATAAAAATAACTTGTGGCATGCCCTCACCCATTGCTAGAGGTCGGAGGTCAGATGTCAGACTCGTCTGAATCGGCGGAATAGCCGATTCACAGACACCAATGGGAGATGGTGGTTGTTGAGATGACAGAAGGGAACACATATGCATTCGCTAGCACCATGTAGGGGCGGGTTTCAAACCCGCCCAACCAGATGAGAGAGGGTATTGTGGGGCTATTTTCAGGGCAGAGTAGAATGGATAGAGAGGGATTTGCTTGCTGCGCTGTGGAGTTGATATCATCGAAATACAGAGGGTGAGCCGTGCCTATCATAGGCAACCCCGGCTTTTTCTGAAACGACTTTTTACAGAGCGTGAAGTCCGCCAACTTGCAGCTCGCTCCCATGCGGCAAAACATTTGGCCGCCCGCTTTGCCGGGAAAGAGGCTGTCTTTAAAACGCTGGGGGCAGGACCAGGCTTAATCGCTTGGACTGATGTGGAAATTTTAGCTCTGCCAAGCGGTGAGCCTGCCGTATTTTTGCATGGTAAGGCTGCACAAAGAGCGGAGGAACTAGGACTTAAGGAAATTGTTCTGTCCCTGAGTCACTGCCGCGAGTACGCTGTGGCACAGGTTGTAGCTACATAATTTCTTACAGAGCAATAAAAACTTAGGCAATAAATGGACTTTCTCTTGACTATAGCGGTGCATTCTGGTACGCTGAGGAAAAGCCGAGTAATTTTATCGGGATTTGGCAGGTAAGCATAGATGAGGGTTTCAGCTAAAGGAGAAAATGGTGTTCGTGCCATGACAATTCTGGCATTGGAATTCCGAGCCGGGCCGATTCCACTGCGTGAAATTGCCGCGCGGGAGGGATTGTCTTATCAATTTCTGGAACAAATCTTTCTGCTTTTGCGCCGGGCAGGGTTGATTACATCGGTGCGAGGAGCTAAAGGAGGTTACGCCCTAGCCCGACCACCGGAAGAAATCAAGGTGGGGGATGTGTTGCGGGTGTTGGAAGGCCCCCTTGCTCCGGTGGAATGTATGGGCGAAGGAAATAGTGACGCCTGCGGAAAAATTGCCGCCTGTCTCACCCGGGGCATCTGGGAGCGTTTGCGGGACAGGATGGCGGAAGTATTGGATGATATTACGCTGGCCGATGTGATTAACACTCCGGCTGACTATACATAGGAGGCTGATCCAGATGAAGAAAATCTATCTTGACCACGGAGCTACCACACAGGTCAATCCTGATGTGCTGGAAGTGATGCTACCTTTTTTAGGAGAATTTTATGGTAATCCGTCAAGTATCCACTCTTTTGGGCGCGAGACAAAAAAGGCGCTGGAAGAGGCACGGGAGAAGGTGGCGGCCGGGATTGGCGCCGAACCGCGGGAAATTGTTTTTACTTCCGGCGGTACGGAATCTGATAACATCGCTATCCGCGGAGTGGCCCGAGCCCTGCAAAAAAAGGGTAATCATTTAATTACCAGCGCAGTAGAACATCATGCGGTGCTTGACGCTTGTCTTGCTTTAAAAAAAGAGGGCTATGAACTTACGGTACTGCCTGTTGATGAATATGGCATGGTTAGAGCGAAAGATGTGGAAGCGGCTATTACAGATAAAACCATCCTCATTTCGATTATGATGGCCAATAATGAGGTCGGCACGGTGATGCCGGTGGCTGAAATCGGTAAACTGGCTCGCGAGCGAGGAATAACCTTTCATACTGATGCTGTACAGGCCATTGGTTTGCTTCCCCTGGATGTAAACGACTTATCCTGCGACCTGCTTTCATTGTCAGCTCATAAATTCTATGGACCTAAGGGAGTCGGTATCTTGTATGTGCGTAAGGGAGCAAAGTTAGATGTTTTTAATTTTGGCGGTGCTCAGGAACGCAGAATGCGTCCGGGCACAGAAAACGTACCGGGGATTATCGGCATGGCCAAGGCGGTGGAAGTGGTCGTTGCCGACAGGGAAAAACGGGCAGCCAGAATAAGCTCGCTGCGTGATAAGCTGATTCAGGGATTGCTGAAAATTGAGGATACTAAGTTAAATGGTCATCCGGAGCAGCGTTTGCCCGGCAATGTAAATGTTTCCGTCAAGTATGTAGAAGGGGAGTCGATGATTCTCAGCCTTGACCTGAAAGGAATTGCTGCTTCGAGCGGCTCGGCCTGTACATCAGGTTCGCTGGATCCGTCTCATGTGCTGATAGCCATGGGTCTTGATCATCAACTGGCTCACGGGTCACTGCGGATGACTCTTGGCACAGATAATACGGAAGAAGAGATTGACTATGTGCTGGAAGTAATGCCGGAGATTGTGGCGCGGTTGCGTTCCATGTCTTCTGTCTATACAGGCAGTAAAAAGGAATAGGGGTGGAAAAGATGTATACGGGGAAAGTAATGGAGCATTTCACTAATCCGCGCAATGTGGGAGAGATTGAAAATGCGGATGGTGTAGGTGAAGTGGGGAATATGAAGTGCGGTGACATTATGCGCATCTACATCAAAGTAAACGACCAGGACGTAATTGAAGATGTTAAATTCAGGACCTTCGGCTGTGGCGCGGCCATCGCTACCAGTAGTGTGGTAACAGAGATGGTCAAGGGTAAGAAGCTTGACGAAGCCCTGGAAATCACTAATAAAAAGGTGGCGGAAGAGTTGGGCGGTCTGCCGGAGAACAAGATGCATTGTTCGAACTTGGCAGCAGATGCGTTGCATAAGGCTATTGAAGATTTGAAAAGCAAGCGAAACCAAAAATAGAAGGAGAAGAACATGAACCCCTTGAGATTAGCGGAAAATTTAGCTGAAGCTATCTTGGCATCGGAGCAATACAGAGAGTTTGCTCGTGTTAAAGAGGCGATGGATGCAAGCGAAGAAGCAAGCAACTTGATTGAAAAGTTCCACGAACAGCAACATGCTTTGCGTGACAACAAGCAACAGGGGAATAAAATTACAGAAGAACAAATGGCTGAATTGGCGTTACATCAACGGCAAATGCTGGATAATCCCGAAATTAAAGCCTATTTTGCAGCAAAGAAAAATGTAGAAGAATTGCTTGCAGCCGTCAACGAGACCATTGCTCGTATCACAGGAATGGAAACGGGACGTGGCAACGGCCATGGTGGCGGTGGTTGCGGCTGCGGTTGCCGTTAGCTTTTCTCAGAAGCAGGCACGCTTATGAGCCTTTTTAGCTTAGCATAGGAAATTATATCATTCAGAGAGGCTACGATCCTATGCTAGGGGTTTGTAAGGGGAATTTCCCCTTACTCTTTGCGGGGTGGTCAGGAACCGAGGTTCCGTCGAAGGGGCTGCAGCCCCTAAAGAACAAGAAAGACGCCTCATCTGAAGAAACGCGGAGCGTCTTTCTTGCTGAGCCAGGGGTGATCAAGGATGGATGTTGTCACAGCTGCCAGGATGCGTGAAATTGACCTGCAGGCTATTCAGGACTATGGGATACCAAGCGTGGTGCTGATGGAAAACGCGGGGCTGCGTGTGGCGGAGGCGATTCGCGAAGGAGGAAGTGGTGCCAATATCGTGATTGTTGCCGGGCGCGGCAATAACGGTGGCGATGGTTTTGTGGTGGCACGCCACCTCTTTCAGGAGAAATATGTATCAGTCTGGACAACCGCTTCATTAGATGAGTATGAAGGTGCCGCGAGGGTTAATTTTTCTATTTTGCAGAAACTGGGGATTTCCCACCGCAACTTACAGGAAGAAGGGGCGTTAGCAGCGCTGGCGTCAGCCCTCGCTCAGGCGGACCTGGTAGTCGATGCTTTGCTTGGCACCGGGATCGCCCGTGATGTGGAGCCGTTTTATGCGGCTATAATTAAGTTGCTAAATGCCGGCAAGGCTCCGGTACTTTCTGTCGATATTCCTTCCGGCGTTTGCGCCGACACTGGAAAAATTCGCGGTATGGCAGTACAGGCAAAGATGACGATTACTTTTGGGCTGCCAAAGCAAGGACTTTTGCTCTTTCCCGGCGCAGCTTTTACAGGCAGACTGGAAGTGGCTCAGATTGGTATTCCGCCGGCACTGCTTACCGGCTCGTCTTGTACCTTGCTTACAGCTGCTACGGTCGGCAGCATGATACCGCAAAGACCGGCCGACGCTCATAAAGGAACTTTTGGTACAGTGCTGCTGGTGGGTGGGTCCTTGGGGATGTCGGGCGCTCTGACTCTGGCGGCTCGCGCAGCGCTGAGGGGCGGGTGCGGACTGCTGTTTGCCGCTACGCCGCGCAGTGTGCAGCAGATTGTTGCCGGGCAGGTAGCGGAAGCGATGACAATTCCACTGCCGGAAAGCAGCTCAGGTTATCTTCAGCGAGACGCGCTTGATCTTTTGCGGGAGAAGTGGTCGTCTTGCCAGGCAGTAGCGGTGGGTCCCGGCTTGACACAAAATGAGGAGATTCTGCCAGTTCTGGCGGGAGTCCTCTCGGAATGCCCGCTGCCTGTGGTGCTTGATGCCGATGCCCTAAATTTACTGGCCAGGCATCCCGGGCTTTTGGCCGGCCGGAGGGCGCCGCTGATCCTGACACCCCATCCCGGTGAGGCCGCCAGATTGCTCTCCTGTAGCAGCGCAGAGATTCAGGCAGACAGGCTGGGTGCGGTGCGGGAAATGGCGAAAATTTTCCGCAGCATAGTAGTGCTAAAGGGTGCCCATAGTTTGGTCTGCAGCCCCGACGGTAAAACCTCCTTTAATGTGACTGGTAACAGTGGCATGGCTACGGCAGGATGCGGCGATGTGCTGACGGGGTTGCTCGCGGCTCTTATCGCGCAGGGTTTGGATGCGCTTAGCGCTGCCCGTCTAGGCGTCTATTTGCATGGGCTGGCCGGCGACTTGGCTGTCAAAATTACCGGCCAATCAGCTTTACTGGCCGGTGATGTAATTGAGCATATTTCCCAGGCATATCTGGAAACTACAAAAATACATATGGAGAGAGGAGTAGGTAAAAATGTTGGCGAGAGAAGTAATGACTAGAGATGTTGTCACTGTGACTTTGGCTGCTTCGGTAACTGAGGTGGCTCGTCTGTTGGTGGAGCATAAAGTCAGCGGTTTGCCTGTTGTTGATGAGGAACATCGTGTGGTGGGCATGATTACTGAAGGAGACCTGATTTATCAGGACAAAAAGGTGCACATGCCTGCTTTTTTGGAAATCCTGGGTGGTGTAATTTATTTGGAAAACCCGCAGCGTATCGTTAATGATCTGAAAAAAATGACAGCCACCAAAGTTGCGGAAGTGATGACAAGCAAAGTCTATACTGTAAAAGAAGATGCGTCCATGGAAGATATCGCTACAATTATGGTGGAGCGGCAGGTTAACCGGTTGCCAGTTGTGGATCAGGCTGGTAAACTGGTAGGCATCATCAGCAGGCAGGATTTAGTTAAAGCAATGATTTAGAGACCCGGCAGAGCTGTGAGTCTGCCGGGCAGGCTCACAGAAAGGGGAGAATCATGTTGTTTGCTCGGGCGTTAGCAGCAATATTAATTTTGCTGCTATTGTTTATTTCAGGATGCTCCATGACCGGAGAGCGCCTGCGTAATGAACTGACAAGAAAGCTGGAGCAAGTAGACTGTTACTACGCGGAAGTAAAAGCTGAAGTGTTTAGCCCTGAAGGGATGCAGAGCTATTTGGCCAAGCAGTGGTGGCAAGAAACGGGACGATGGCGGGTGGAGGTAGATTCGGCTACCTCAAGCCAGATTTTTATCTGTGACGGAAAGCAGATTTTTGTTTATCAGCGGGGTGAAGAAGAATATGACCGTTTGCTGGCAAAGCCGAGCACTCTGGGAGCGCCGCCCTTTTCTCTTATCAAGCAATTGGAGCTGTTTCTTAACGCTAAGGAATATACTTTTGAGGGCGAAGCGGAACTGACCGGAAATACATATTATGTTGTGTCTTTTATGGGATTACATCGTGACGAAGCTATCAAAATGTGGCTTGATACGCGAACATTGTTTCCTGTTATGGTAGAGACTAGGTTGGAGGATGAATTGCTTAGCCGCATTACCCGTACTAACTTAGAACTTGACCCTGCTCTGCCGGAGGCGTTGTTTAGCTTAGAACAGCTGAAAGAACGGAAAGTTACTAACATTCCCGGCTGTTCTTGAATATGATGCATCGAAAGGAGTGATCCCATGGGTCTAGATGAATTGCCGCCCTGCCCTACAGACTTGTTTCTAGAGATTGAAGCCGGCGATACATTGGCAAAAATTGCCAAGGAGCAGGGGGTAACGGTGGAAGGCATTCTTGCTTTAAATCCTGGGTTGGATCCGCTGAATTTACGAATTGGCACATTCATTTGTCTGCCGCTCGCAGAAGAAAAAGGATGATAGCAACAGAAAGCAAAAAAGTGCCGCCACTCTGATGAGGCGGTATTTTTTTGTAGAAAACTGTTGCGGGGTGTGCCGTTTGCTGTTATAATGTTTAGCATATGTGAATATCTGTCCATGTGCAGTAGACGGGAGTTTTCCATGAAAGAAAGACAGGATAACTTGTATCTTGTACAGGAACATGTGTTGCCGTTGGTGCTGAGGAAGACGGCGGAAGCCAAGGAAATGCTGAAAAAAGGAAAGGTGAAAACGGTCCACGAGGCAGTGCAGGCGGTTGGCATCAGCCGTGGAGCGTTTTACAAGTACCGTGATTATATTTTCCCGTTCCGTGAGGTAAGTCGCGGCAAGATCCTGACCATTTCGCTGATTCTTGAACATACTGCCGGTGTTCTTTCGGAAGTGTTGACTGCTATTGCCTGCTCACGCGGCAATGTGTTGACCATTAATCAAGGAATTCCGCTGCAAGGGGTGGCTAACGCCTCCATTTCCTTTGAAACGGAAAGAATGACAGATGAGCTAGATGCTCTGCTTGGAAAATTGGCTGCCATTCCTGGTGTTCAGAAGTTGGAGCTGATTGGACAGAGCTAGCGAAGGATTTGAGACAGGAGTGATGCAAATGCAAAAAGATGTATTGCGAATCGGCTTTCTTGGCTTGGGAACGGTGGGAACGGGTGCGCTGAAAATCTTGGAGAAAAACGGGGCGGAAATCAGCCGCAAGCTTGGTCTTCGTTTGGAGGTGAGGCGGGTAGCCGTGCGTAACCTTGACAAGTCGCGGGATACTAACCTTCCTCCGGAGATTTTTACTGACAATACGGATCATGTGGTTAACGACCCGGAAATTGATATTGTGGTGGAAGTGATGGGCGGCGTGGACAACGCCCGCAAAGCGATCGCCCGGGCGCTGGAGAACGGCAAATTTGTAGTTACTGCCAACAAAGATTTGCTGGCTCAGTTCGGGGTGGAACTGTTAGCTATCGCCAAAAACCAAGGTAAGAATATTTTTTACGAAGCGAGTGTGGGCGGAGGTATTCCGCTGATTCGGCCGCTGAAACATTGTCTGGCGGCAAACCGGATTGAAAAGGTCATGGGAATTATTAACGGAACAACCAATTATATCCTTACCAAGATGTCTTGTGAGGGCCGGGAGTTTGAGGAAGCGTTGGCGGAAGCGCAGGCGAAAGGTTTTGCCGAGGCTGATCCCGCCTCTGATGTGGAAGGCAGGGATGCTGCTTATAAGCTGGCCATTTTGGCCTCTTTAGCGTTTTCCAGTAAAATTGAGCTGGACGAGATTTATGTGGAAGGGATTGCCGGTGTTAAACTGCGGGATATCCGTTATGCTCAGGAACTGGGCTATACAGTTAAATTGCTGGCCATGGGGGAGGAAACTGACGGCAGGTTAAAACTGCGCGTTCATCCCACATTGATTCCGACGGTACATCCTTTGGCTGCGGTGGCTAATGAGTTTAACGCCATTTTCCTAGTGGGCGATGCGGTTGGTGAAGTGATGTTTTACGGTCGCGGGGCAGGTTCCCTGCCCACCGGTTCTGCCATTTGTGCCGATATTATTGACGCTGCCCGCTGCATCAAAAATGAGGTGGAAAACGGGATAGTCGAAGCCACCTTCGGGAAAAAAGCAGTCGTGCCGATGGAAGAGCAGCAGTCACTCTTTTATTTGCGTCTGAAAGCAAAAGATGAGCCCGGCGTATTTGCTAAGCTGGCCACAGCTTTTGGGGAAGCAGAAGTGAGCCTTGACATGATTATGCAGAAGCGTAGTGAGGCCGGAACGGCAGAAATTGTGCTGGTGACACATGGTGTCAGCGAGGGGAAATTTAAAAAAGCCATGCAGGCGCTGGAGGAAGTGCCGGCTATTCGCAGTATAAACAGCATTTTGCGTGTTGTCGAATAGCGTTTGCGCCAGCCAGAGGGGAAAGGAACGGAGAAAATGGTTACCATCCGTGTGCCTGCCACATCGGCAAACTTAGGACCAGGCTTTGATGTGCTGGGGATGGCCTTAAATGTTTATAATATCGTAGAAATGGCGCCTGAGCCATCAGGCGCCACTGTTGTGGAAGTGACCGGGGAAGGGGCAAGCCTGCTGTGCAAGTCTGGCTCCAAGCTGATGGTGGATGCGGCGCGCAGTGTGTTTACTGCGGCTGGCGCAAGACAGCCCGGTCTGTTGATCAGGCAGCACAACCGTATCCCGCTTTTTCGCGGCATGGGCAGTTCGGCAGCTGCCATTGCCGGCGGTATGGCCGCGGCTAATGCTCTTTTGCCCGAACCTTTGCCGGCTAAGAAAATTTTGCAGCTGGCCACAGAAATGGAAGGCCATCCTGACAATGTGGCGCCGGCGCTCTTTGGTGGCTTTGTGGCCTCCTGTGCCGTAGACGGGGATGTCCATTATGCCTGCATAGAATCGCCGGCTGCTTTAAAGCTGGCGGTGGCGGTGCCGGACTTTACTTTGCCGACGAAAAAGTCGCGTAAGGCCTTGCCGCAAATGATTCCCATGGCGGATGCCGTGTTTAACATCGGGCAGGTGGCGCTACTCGTGGCAGCTCTGTGCAGGGGGGACTTGGCAGCGCTTGCACACGCGATGAATGACAGGCTTCACCAGCCATATCGGAGTGCGCTAATCCCCGGACTGGATAATGTATTTTCCGCAGCACAGTCGGCTGGTGCGCTGGCTACGGTGTTAAGCGGTGCCGGCCCTGCTGTAATTTCGTTTGTGAGCGAAAATGAAGCTTTAGTTGGAGCAGCGATGCATCGGGCGTTTGCCGCCTGCGGAGTAAGGTGCCGCATAATTTTGACCGGCGTGGGCAAAACTGGTGCATTCAACAGTAAAGTAAGTTAAATTAGCGGCAGATGGAGGAAAACTATGGCATTAATTGTGCAAAAATACGGCGGAACGTCTGTGGGCAACGTGGAATGTATCTTTAATGTGGCGCGCAGAATTAGCCAAGCTGTAGCGGCAGGCCACAGCGTTGCGGTGGTAGTCTCAGCTATGGGTCATTCCACCGATGAACTAGTCTCACTGGCCAAGAGTGTTTCAGCCTGTCCGCCTGAGCGGGAAATGGCCATGCTTTTAGCGACGGGGGAGCAGGTTACTATCGCTTTGCTTGCCATGGCTCTTCAGGAACTGGGTTGCCAGGCTGTTTCGTTTACCGGTCCCCAAGCGGGCGTTCTGACTGACGGTGTGCCACTAAATGCGCGTATTCGGCAGTTTAGCGCGCTGCGTGTACGGGAAGCGTTGCAAGCGGGACGTGTGGCGGTGGTGGCCGGTTTTCAGGGTGCTGATGCAAACGCTGAAATTAACACGCTTGGCCGCGGCGGATCTGATACTACTGCGGTTGCTTTGGCGGCGGCTATTGGTGCCGACGAGTGCGAAATATATACAGATGTTGACGGGGTATTTACGGCAGACCCTCGAATAGTCCCGGACGCACGGAAACTGCAGGAAATCACTTATGATGAAATGCTGGAAATGGCCAGTTTGGGCGCTAAAGTGCTCCACCCCCGCGCAGTGGAATGCGGCAAAGAGAATAACGTGGTGATCCATGTGCGTTCAAGTTTCCACTCTGAACCCGGGACGCTGGTAAAGGAGGAGACAAGTATGGAAAAGGGTGCAGCCATCAGCGGGATAGCTTGGGATGAGGACCAGGCGAAGATTGCCGTTGTGGGCGTTCCTGACAAACCCGGCATTGCCGCATTGATTTTTGGCGCCATTGCGCAGGGTGGGATTAACGTGGATTTGATTGTACAAAGTATTCGCCGTGAAGGTGAAAACGATATCCTCTTTACTGTTCATGCCGATGATTTGGACAAAGCATTACTCATTTTGGAGCCATTAATTAAAAACATCGGCGCTAAGGAATTGTATCACCAGCGTAACGTGGCTAAGATCTCTGTGGTGGGAGCGGGGATGGTGCACCATAGCGGAGTTGCCGCCGGCATGTTTTGTGCATTGGCCGGTGAAGAAATCAATATTGAAATTATTTCCACCTCTGAAATTAGAATTTCCTGTTTGATTGAAAAGAGTCGCGTTTATGATGCGGCCCGGGCGATTCATCGATTTTTTAAGTTGGCAGATGATGTGGCATTCTCAGAAAAAAGCAATTCAGACACTAGCCTTACCAGCAGGAATAATCAAGTATGCCGTGGAATACAATAGGTACTAGTTAGGTGGTGTGATCTTTTGTGCGGTTTCCCGCTGCGGCCGGCATGGGCTGAAATCAATCTTGCAGCGATCGGTCATAATGTTCGCCAATTTAAAAACCATCTTTCTCCTAAAACATCGATTATGGCTATTGTTAAGGCCGACGGGTACGGCCACGGGGCTGTTGAGGTAGCCCGGGCGGCGGTGGCCGCCGGCGTTTCATTTCTTGGTGTCGGTCTGGTGGAAGAAGCGGTGCAGCTGCGTGAAAACGGCTTCGATGTGCCTATTCTGATACTTGGCTTCACTCCTGCAGAATACGCGCCGTATCTTTGCCAGTATAAGCTGACACCTTCTGTTTTCACTTTGGAGGAGGCAGACGCTTTTGCTCGCGCCGCAAGAAACTGCGCACAAACGCTTGCTGTTCACGTTGCAGTCGATACAGGAATGGGCAGGGTCGGCTGTTTCCCCTGCGAAAAGGCAGACGGCTTTATCGCTCATCTGGCGGCGTTGCAGGGACTAGTGTTGCAAGGGATCTATACTCATTTTGCGTCTGCCGACCAGTCTGATAAAAGCTTTGCTTGCTGGCAACTGAAACGATTTAACGACCTTGTGCACCGCTTGGCAGCGCAGGGAATTCATATTCCTGTGAAGCATACGGCTAACAGTGCCGCAAGTATTGACTTGCCCGAGGCTCATTTTGAGATGGTGCGTATAGGCATCAGCCTCTATGGCCTCTATCCCTCCGCAGAGGTGGAACGGTCGGCTGTGGCGCTGCGTCCGGCGATGTCTTTAAAAGCACGGATTATTTTTACCAAGGATATCCCGGCAGGAACGGGAGTTTCTTATGGCAGCACTTATGTGGCCAACAGGCTTGAAAGGATTGCCACTTTGCCGTTAGGTTATGGTGATGGGTATCCTAGGAAGCTCTCTAACGTCGGCCAGGTATTGGTGAGGGGAAAACGGGCGCCGATTGTGGGGCGTGTTTGTATGGACCAGACCATGATAAATGTGCAGGATATCGGCGGTGTGCTTGCGGGCGAGGAGGCAGTCCTCTTCGGGCGCCAGGGGAAGGCTCTTTTGCACGTGGATGAAGTGGCCGGTTGGTTAGATACTATAAACTATGAATTGGTTACCCGGATAAGCGGCAGGATACCGCGGGTCTATGTTTGGGAAGACTGAACTTGGGGGGGGTGTCTGTCTTGGCAGAAACGAAACGGATTATGATTAGCCTTCCGCATAATTTGTTAGAAGAAGTTGACGGGATTGTTGCCGATGAAAAGCGGACGCGTTCCGATTTTATTCGGGAAGCCATGCGTCTGTATTTGGCGGAGCGGGAAAAGTTGCTTATCCGAGAGAGAATGCAAAGAGGGTACGCGGAAATGGCGAAGCTGAACTTGTTGCTGGCCACCGAAGCCTTTGAAGTAGAAAACGAGGCTAATCTGATTGCCGAATTGCTGGTGGGGAATAAGTGAATAAACTTGAAGTGAAGAGGGGATATATCTTTTTCGCCGATTTGAGTCCTGTTGTCGGTTCAGAACAAGGTGGCGTCCGCCCGGTGCTGGTAATTCAAAACGATGTCGGTAATAAATATAGTCCTACAGTGATTATTGCCGCCATAACCTCTCAAATTGAAAAAGCAAAACTGCCCACGCACGTGGAAGTGGAAGCAAAGGAATATGGGCTGGAGAAAGATTCCGTTATCTTGCTTGAGCAAATTCGTACTATTGACAAACAGCGCCTTCATGGCAAAGTGACCGAACTGGATGGTCGTGTGATGCTGAAAGTAAGTCAGGCCTTAAAAATATCTTTAGGACTGATTGATTTTTGATTTGCCCTCACCCTAACTCTAACCTCTAATTCTATCCTCCGACATCTAATTCTAACCTCCAACATCTAACCTCCAACATCTAATAATGGGAGGTTGTCCATCTGAGTCTGCGCATCGGAATCACCTGCAATCTAAAAAATAATGAGAACAGATTAAGCAGCGCCTATGTTCGGGCAGTAGCCAACACAGGGGCTGTGCCTTTTCTTTTGCCGGTTTGCGGGAGTAGGTATCAGTGGCAGGAAATGCTCGCTAGCGTTGACGGGCTGCTCTTAAGCGGTGGTGGTGACCCGGATGCCTGGCTTTATGGGGAGGATGCTTTGCCCGGCCAAGGGTATGTGCAGCCGGAGAGAGACGCCATGGAGTTGTATCTAGCCCGTCGTGCGCTGGCTAAAGGCATCCCGCTGCTAGGAATTTGTCGCGGAGCGCAAATTATGGCGGTGGCGGCAGGCGGGACACTTCACCAAGATTTGACAGGTGTCCAGAAAATACAACACCAGCAGAGAGCGCCCCGTACATATCCTATTCACATAGTTAAAGTAAGACGGTCGTCCTTACTCCGGAAGATTCTGCAAACAGCAGAAATTCGGGTTAACAGCCTGCACCATCAAGCGGTAAAGCAGCCCGGCAGATTAGTTGTTTCTGCGGTAGCGCCGGATGGAGTAACGGAAGCGATGGAACTGCCTGGTCATCTTTTTGCGTTGGGAGTTCAGTGGCATCCCGAGTGGCTCGCAGACAGCCACAGGCATGGGCGGGCACTTTTTGAGGCACTGCTGGTTGCGGCACAAAAAAAAAGAAAGCAGGCTAATTCCTGAATTTTTGCCAGATGATCCCGATAATCGGCTAAAATGCGAATCGCACATGGCTGATGCAAATCGAACAAGTCGATTTGAAAAATACTTGCACTTTTTTTAGATTGTGTTATCATAAGAGTATTCCTGTAGGCCTTTTTAGGGTAGGGAATATTTTTTTATTCACTGTGCAAGTTACAAAAAACACAAAGTTACGAAAGACACAAAGTTGCAAAAAATGTGTGGGATCAGAGGAGGGTATATGCATGAAAGTGCTTGTTAGTGATCAGATTTCTGACTTGGGGGTGGCCAAGCTTAAGGAAAAAGCGCTGGTGGATGTAAAGACTGACATGACACCGGAGCAGCTTGTCGCTGTAATTTCCCAGTATGACGCGCTTGTGGTTCGCAGTTCCACAAAAGTCACCCGACAGGTGCTCGAGGCAGGCACAAACCTGAAAGTTGTTGGCAGGGCTGGTGTGGGTGTAGATAATATTGACGTGGAAGCCGCTACAGAGCGGGGGATAATTGTGATCAATGCTCCCGAGGGTAATACCATCTCCGCCGCAGAACACACCATTGCCATGATGACTTCTCTGGCCAGAAATATTCCTGATGCATCTACTTCCATGAAAAAGGGAGAATGGAAGCGCAGTAAATTTATGGGCGTGGAGCTGTATAAAAAGACTTTGGGCGTTGTGGGTATAGGCCGGATTGGCAGTGAAGTTATCAAGCGGGCGAAAGCCATGGATATGGATATCTTAGCTTATGACCCTTATATTGCCGCGGAGCGCGCCGAAAAAATGGGTGTAACACTAACCAGTTTGGAAGAAATTTACCGCAAAGCTGATTTTATAACAGTGCATACTCCTTTAACAAAAGCTACAAAACATATGATTGGCAAAAAAGAACTGGCAATGATGAAAGATGGCGTGCGGATTATTAACTGCGCTCGCGGTGGCCTTATCGACGAAAATGCGCTCTATGATGCACTTGTTTCCGGGAAGGTAGCCGGTGCTGCCCTAGATGTTTTTGAAGAAGAACCGGTCAGCTGCAATCCTCTTTGTTCATTGTCAAGTGTAATTGCCACGCCTCATTTGGGAGCGTCTACCGAAGAAGCGCAAGTCAATGTCGCTGTGCAGGTGGCAGAGCAGGTGGCCAATGCGTTACTGGGTGAACCACTCGTTAGCGCAGTCAACGTGCCTGTTATCCCGCCCGAGACACTGGCAGATGTGAAACCGTTCATTCCTTTGCTGAAAAAATTAGGTTCATTCTATACCCAGGTCTTTAACGGACAGGTGGAAGCTGTAGAAATCCTCTACAGTGGAGAAATTGCTAACTACCCGGTGACGCCGCTGACTAACTCGTTTTTAATCGGACTGTTGTCGGTAATCCTCCAGGAGACGGTTAACTATGTGAACGCGCCGGTGATTGCTAAACAAAGGGGAATTAAAGTTCGGGAAGTAGTAAGCAAGACGGTGGAAAATTTTACGAACCTAATTACTGTCACTATAAAAACGGCAGACGGTACTCAGACTATTGCCGGCACTCTTTTCAATAGAGATGATATTCGCATTGTACAAATCGGCAAGTACCGAATTGAAGTCATACCCTCCCGCTATATGCTGGTTACCACATATATGGACATGCCAGGCGTGATTGGCCGCTTTGGCATTACTCTTGGCAATCACAATATTAATATTGCCGGCATGCAGGTGGGACGTCAATCCATTGGCGGAGAAGCGGTGATGGTGTTACAGGTTGACTCTCCTGTTTCTGAAGAGATTATAGCGAAACTGCAAGAATTGGATGCTATCATGTCCATTCGCTTCGTTAGGCTGGATTAAAGCCTAGTAGATTTCAAAGTTAATGCTGCGCAGCTTCCTTCCGTCGTTCTCAAACAACCCGAAATGTAGGGAACGGCGGGGGAAGTACTTTTTTGTCAGAGAAAAAACGTGACAATTGTTCCCCTGACTTTGACCGATGATTTTGCATGTTAAGTAGCGAAAAAGTACCAGCTCTGCTCTAAAATTCAGGCAAATTATAAACAGCTCTCCCGCCGGCGGTGTGTCGTTCAGTTTAATTTGCATGCGAGTCAATGCGCTTTGAAGCGCTGCACTGTCCTGAAAGAGAAAGAACTGTGGGCCGGAGAGGTTAAACGGATTTGGCCAGGCTGCATTTTGAGCAAGCGGATTGATAGAGATGGGAATATATTGTAAAATAGGGTAATTGAGAAAATTTGCGGCATTCTTCATCTTGGCAACTATTCCCCTCAGCATTTTAACTATCTCCTTTACATAATTTTTGTTAAACTAAACTCTTTAGGAGGAGACAAATGATGAAATGGGCCAGATTTAAAAAGGGCAACTGTGAGTATACCGGTTTCTTGGCAGAAGGTGCTCTTCATGCGGTAGAGGGCGAGATCTATACGGGCGACTGGCGCAAAACAGGAGAGACTTTTCTCCTCGCCGAGGTGGAACTGCTCGCTCCCTGCCGCCCCACTAAGGTAGTCTGTATCGGCCTGAACTACCGTGATCATGCTGAGGAAATGGGCGAGGATTTGCCTGCAGAGCCGATCCTTTTTTTAAAGCCGCCATCTGCGGTGATAGGCGCAGGCCAGTTTATTCTCTATCCGGAGTGGATTGGCCGTATGGACTATGAAGCAGAACTGGCTGTGGTGCTCGGTAAACGGGGAAAAAATATTTCGGTTGAAGGCGCAGCGGAGTATATTTTCGGTTTTACCTGTGGCAACGACATCACCGCCCGCCATTTACAAAAGAAAGACGGCCAGTGGAGCAGGGCAAAATCGTTTGACACTTTTTGCCCCTTAGGCCCTTGGATTGCTACCGGAATTGATGCGTCCGCACTGAATATCTCTCTTACTGTGAATGGGGAGGTAAAGCAGCAGTCGTCTACAGCTCAGCTAGTGGCTAATCCGGCGCAACTGGTGGCGTTCGTTTCCCGTGTGATGACCTTGGAGGCAGGGGATGTGATTCTGACGGGGACGCCTTCCGGCGTGGGTCCGCTAAAACCAGGCGATAGTGTAACCGTCCGTATCGAGCAGGTCGGGGAACTGACAAACACTGTGATTGCAGAAAGTGTAGCCTAAGTCGATTTCTGATAAAAAAGCTGACCGTCTAAGGAGATGGCTTCTGGCGTGGGCGGTTGGCTTGGAGATTTCTATTCTCTGGGCATGATTAATATATTAAAGATTTCCTGAATGTGTGTGAGAAAGCTAGCAAGTTTAAAGTCAAAGGTGATTTCTAGCAAATAAAAAACCGCAGGCAAAAAGTGCCTACGGTTTTTTATTTGGTAAGGATGATTTTTTTTTGCTTTTTAAGGGAAGGCTAAGCACAATTAACCGCCGGAATAGAAAGGGGAGAAAAGATGTACACGAGCAATGTAGGTATTCTAATCCTGATTGTAGTTACCGCATTAGTTTATTTTGGTTTTCTCCACCGCGTGCTGGACAGGATGCGTTTGAATAAAGTAGAGGCATTGGTAATTCTGCTGTCAATGCTCGCAGCCGGTTTTTTGCCCAATATCCCGCTGCTGCTCGGTTTATCAATTAATATCGGCGGCGCAATTATCCCGATGGTTGTGGCAATCTACCTGATTGTGTCGGCAGATGAAGCGGCCGAGAAACGCAGGGCACTGATTACGACAGGTGCGGTGGCAGTGCTTGTCTATTTAACAGATAAAATTCTGCCTGTGGAGCCAGGAGCCCTGGGTTTCGATCTGGATCCTCTGTTTGTTCCGGCTGCGTTGGCAGCAGTTATCGCATACATCTTGGGGCGGTCACGTCGTGCCGCTTTTGTCGGTGGCGTTTTTGGCGTGATTCTCACTGACATAATTGCCTGGGTGGAAAACCTGATTATCTACCAGTTGCACGTTCCGATTGTGCTTGGTTCCACCGGCATTTTCGGCGCGGCCGTTATTGGCGGCATGGGTGCGGTGTTGCTGGCAGAATTGGTGGGAGAAATTCTCGAGCGTTTGCAAGGAGGACCGAAAGTATGAAACGTCGTAGCTTAGTTTTGCTCTTGCTGGTTGCCATGGTCTTGGCCGGCTTACTTGTGCAGAGGATGACAGTGGGTGCTCTGCCTGCTATCAGGCCGCTATCTGAATTTTTAGCCTGGCCGATGGAGGATATTTCTAAAGAAGATGTATTGGCAGCCAGATATTGGACGATGGTAGACGAAAATGGCCGGGAACTCCTGATTACCGGCCGCAGGATCCATGTGGGCGATGAGTTTATTACAGGCGACAACAGACTTTACCGTGTTTTTCGCATTAGTGAACGGACTGCCTACTCGCGCTTTGTACGGGAGGTGGGTGCCGTTTTCAGTGAGCAGAGGGAAAGTATTTTGGTGACTTGGCTGGACCGCTTGGGGTTAGGCGATTATCCTGCACAACCTGCCGCAGAAAATGAAGGGATGGAGCCGGCAGCGGCTCCAAGAGGATTGATCGGGATTTACCATACTCATAACGCCGAGTCGTATATACCGAGTGACGGCGATGCTTTTGTCGTGCCTAAAGGAGGCATTCACAAAGTAGGGCGGGTCTTTGTTGAAAACTTGGAGGAGAAAGGTATCCGGGTAGTTTTTGACGAGACGCTGCACCTTCCTCACGACCGAGGAGCTTACCGGCGCTCCCGTGCAACGACAGAAAGGCTGTTGGCCAAAGGGCCTGACGTCGTTTTTGACGTACATCGCGATGCGGCGCCACGTCATGTCTATGCAGCGCAAATCGATGGTGATTGGGTAACGCAAGTCAAGTTTGTGGTCGGGCGGCAAAATCCAAACATGCATTTGACGCGTCAGTTCGCGCTTGATTTAAAACGAATTTCTGATAAGGTTCATCCCAATCTGGTCAAAGGCATTTTCATGGGGCGGGGTAACTTTAATCAGGATTTGACACCACTTAACCTCCTCTTGGAAGTGGGTGCACACACCAATTCCAGGGAAGCAGCAAAAGATGGTATAGCCCTCTTTGCCGATGCGGTGGCTCTCTATTTCTACGGTCCGGAGGGAGAGCTTTTGGCTCCGGCGCCGGGGGCGTTGGAGGAAACAGGCAACAGGTTAGCACTTCGTTCCATTCTTTTCCTGCTTGGCGGCACGGCTGCCATCGTCATTGGGTTTATCCTGTTAAATACCGGCCGCTTCGGTAGTTTGCAGACTGCTCTCGGCCCTTGGCTGGGGAAGGTCCGCAACAGACTTGAACAGGGCGACCGTTCTCTCGCTCCTTGGCAGGAAAAAATCAGGAACGGTTCCCTGAGCATGAAAGACAAGCTGCTACAGCTTTCATCTCGGGTTCGTCGTAAATAGGCTACCCTAGGAGAACGAAAACAGTTTTACAAAAAGAGTGAGCCACCATTTTGCAGCCAGCTCCAGGTTAATCAGTTCTTCTTGAAAATAACCGTGAGTCAAGAACAGTTGCTCTAGGGCAACCGTTTGGCCGTCGCCGACGCTGTGATTTACCCGGATTTAGGCGGCAGGCTTTCTTTCTGCCGGAAGAATAGAGCAGATAGTTCGGGGAACAGAGGTGAAAATGTCTATGTAATTTTATTGGAAAAAGTTGTATAGTTTTTCCGGCGGTATCATGTATAATAGAAAAAAGGGTTGCCAAGGGGGGATGGACTGTGCTGACGCCGGAAGAATTAAAAGCATACGCGTCCGGCTGGAAGAGACGTTCACAAGAAAAACAGCGAAAACGGGATATCCTCCGTGGTGAAGCCATGGGCAGGGCTTATCTTGTTGCCCGGCTGTTACGGGAAAAGTATGGAGTGAAGCGCGTAATCCTTTTTGGATCTCTGGCAGAAGGAATGGTGCGGGATGGATCAGATATCGATTTGGTGGCAGAAGGATTAGATATGGATCGTTTTATAGATATTTACTGGGATGCATCGCAACTTGCTCATCCGTTTGAACTTGATTTAGTACCGCTGGAAAGTGCCACGGGGCCGCTCTTGCGCAGAATACAGAAAAGCGGGGTAGAGATTTAATGAAACATGAGTTAATTCTGCTTCGGGATGAGATTGAGGAGGAACTGGCTAATATAGCGGAGCTGAAACGAAGCGTATCAGAGATTACCTCCCAGGAATTGAGCAATGAAGTTGAAAAGCGGGTTACCGCATCATTGCTGAATGATTTCTATCTTGCCGCAGAACGCATCTTTAAACGCATTGCAAAAGAACTGGATGGCAGTATGCCGGAAGGGGAAGAGTGGCATAAAACGCTGCTAAGGCAAATGTCTGTGGATCTGCCGGAAGTCAGGCCTTATGTCATTAATAAAGTTCTTTACACAAAACTTGAGGAATACCTTAAATTCAGGCACCTTGTCCGGAATATTTACGGATTTCAGCTTGACTACCGGCGATTTCGTCATTTAGTTAATGAGTTGGATAATGTATCTGAGGAGTTTGAGAATCAAGTTCTTCATTTTCTGAATATCATGACTAATATTGCCAGCAGTTACTGAAGATTAACCGAAACGTATTGAATATGTTAACTATTTGTATGCCCAGCTAAGGCTGGGAAGTTCAGCGGGGGACAGACCCGCCCCGAACAATCCCTCTGGCCCAAAGCGTTAGCGTAGGTGGGACTTTTCAGTCGGGTGGAGTAGAGTCTCCACCTGCGCAATGAAGGCGAATAGAAAAATCTTTACAGGGAGCGTATTTCCAGACCAGGCACCAGCGCTAGGACCTTTTCCTTGAGCGTAGAAAGCTTGGCTGCAGCTATCTCGGCGCTATCTTCCTTCACCCCTAGGTAAATCTTTATCTTTGGCTCGGTGCCTGATGGGCGAATACAGAACCAGGAATGGTCTTCCAGAGTATACTTTAGAGTGTTATTGGCGGGTATTCCGGTAGGGGTTTGCTTGCCATTAATGTCAGTGCTTAACTGCTGCAGGTAATCATCGCTGCGGATGATTGCCTTTCCATCCAGCGTTAATAAGCTGGCAGTGCGCAACTGATTCATGACTTGTTCTACTCGATATAGTTCACCTTCAGCCAGTTCCAGGTTAATCAGTTCTTCTTGAAAATAACCGTGAGTCAAGAACAGTTGCGCTAGAGCATCTAAGAGGCTCATCTCTCGGTTTTTGTAATAGGCGGTCATCTCAGCCACCAACTGGCTAGCCTGAACACCGTCTTTATCTCGGACAAAGTCACCGGCAAGATAACCATAACTCTCTTCAAAACCAAAAAGGAAGACATTTCGGCCTGTATCGACTCGTTCCCTAATCTGTTCTCCGATATATTTAAAACCTGTTAAAGTTTCAATCATCTCTACCCCGTAGGCTGCAGCAATTGTCTTCCCCATTTCTGAGGTCACCACAGTCTGGACTGCCATGCCGTTTTGGGGAAGCGTTCCTTGCTGTTTTTTCTGGGAAAGAATATAGTCCAGTAGCAGGCAGCCAATCTGATTACCCGTTAAGGGAATATACTGTCCGCTCGTGCTACGGACAGCTGCTCCCAAGCGATCTCCGTCTAAGTCGGTAGCTAGTAGCAGGTCTGCTTCTTTCTTTACCCCCAGGTCCATTGCCAGCTTATAAACTTGCCAATCCTCGGGATTTGGACATTTAACTGTGGAACAAAAGGGATCCATCACTGTCTGTTCAGAAACCTGGAAAAAGTCTGTCACCCCAATATTTGTTAGTGCCTGTGGGATCAGCTTGCTTCCCGTGCCATGCAAAGGGGTGTAGACAACTCTGACCGGCAGCGGGTCTTTGCCCCACCAAGCGGAACTGAGGGATAATTCCTGTAACCGCTGCAGGTAATGTTTTTCCACTTGGTCACTTACATATATGAGTAAGCCTGCTTTTTTGGCCTCTGCCAAGTCTCCCAATGGAATTGCCAACTCATCCTCTAACTGAAGAATTTGCGCTGAGATGGCGGAGGCCAAACTATCGGTGATTTGTCCGCCGTCTGCGCCGTATACTTTATAGCCATTATCCGCAGGCGGATTATGGCTGGCGGTAATGACTACTCCGGCAGAAGTTCGCAGTTCTCTGACGGCAAAAGATAAGAGAGGGGTAGGGGCAGGCTCACAAAAAATGTAGACTTTAATGCCAAAGCTAATAAAAACTGCTGCCGCTTCCCACGCAAACCGCTCGGAGTTGCGCCGCGTATCGTAGGCGATGACAACGGAAAGCGGTTCGCTCTCTTTTGTGCGTGTGCTGAGAAGATGGCAAGCCAATGCTGCAGTAACTTTGCGGACAATATAGATGTTTATCAAGGCTGTCCCGGCACCCATCCGTCCCCGGATTCCACCGGTACCAAAGGTCATTTCCCGGGAAAAGCGGTTAATTATTTCATCTTCGTTAAGGGCAATCTGGCTCAGTTCCAGGCTCAATTCCTTATCCATCCCGGGAAACTCAAGCCAATGTTGATATTTTTCTCGATACTTCAAGCATTTTCCCCTCCCTATCGGCTGCAGGTAGTATCAATTATAACATGCTTTGCTTGCGGTGTAGATGATTACATCTTCATCTGCAGCTGCAAAATTATTTGGTAACGCGGCAGGAAAATTTGTTGCCGTTCTCGAAATAAATCATAAATGAGCTAAAGCTGTCTGGTGCCCGTTAGGGAGAATAGGGAACCGGGTGAAAATCCCGGGCGGACCCGCCACTGTAAGGGGGAGCTTGCCACAAAAGCCACCGTTAAAACGGGAAGGCGTGGCTGGTGATGAAGCCAAGTCAGGAGACCTGCCGACAGTTTTTGTAGTGAGGGATGGAAAAACTCACGGTGTTAACCGTGGGTTTTTTTGTTTGACAATTATTAAGGAGGATGAGTGAATGCGGTTGAGGAGATTTGTGGTGGTAGCGTTGTTTGTTGGCATGAGTGCGGTAGGAGGTTTCATCAAGATTCCCAGTCCGACGGGAACGGTAGCGCTGGATGCTTTGCCGGGTTATCTGGGGGCAGTGTTGCTTGGTGGTTGGGGAGGAGCGCTGGTCGGTTTTCTTGGCCACTTGTTTAGTGCCGGCACGGTTGCCTTCCCTTTAGGCTTGCCGATCCATCTGCTGATTGCCGTGCAAATGTCAGTTTTTGTCAGCGTTTTTGGCTTTTTGTACAGGAAAAAACAGCGGCTTTTGGCAGTGTTTGCGGGCATTTTGCTCAACGGCATAGCGGCACCGGCGATGTTGATTCCTGTTTTTGGAGCTGGTTTTTTTACGGCCATGCTCTTGCCGCTGATTGTCGGTTCGGCAGTAAATATTCTTTTAGCGGCGGTGCTCTCCGCCTCTGAGCCGATACGCAAAGCAGGGAAACAACTTGGTCTATGAGCAGATAAGGCAATTCCGTGATTTGACCCTTATCCCTATAAGTCATGATGAACTCCTGGTGATTGCCTGCGACTCTCTGGGGGGAATTGGGCCAAAACAGCATGACATGGTGAAGGTGCCGGCTGAGATTGTAGGTCAATACACAGTACGCGGGCCGTTAATGGAAGTGCTGGCGGCGGGCGCAAGACCGGTGGCAGTAATTAACACGCTGGGCGTAGAGATGCTGCCTACCGGTGCGGCGATAGTGCAGGGCATTAAAAAAGAGCTGCTGCTCTCCCGCCTGTCGACCGAGATTTTAGTTACGGGTAGTACTGAAGAGAATGTCAAAACATGTCAGACTGCCTTAGGGATAACAGTACTTGGCAGAGCCAGAAAAAGCGAATTAAGGCTTGGCAAGTCCTTGGCCGGGGACCTCGTTGCCTGTGTCGGTAAGCCGCTGGTTGGGGAAGAAGTGCTGCTTGGCAGACCTGCAGACACACTGATATTGTTTAAGCTTTTGGCTCTGCCGTGGCTGCGCGAACTCTTGCCGGTAGGCTCGAGAGGTATCGGGCATGAAGCACGCGCTTTAGCTGCCGGTGCAGGTTTAACGCTCACTTTAGCACGCGGTTTGCAGCTTGATTTAGAGAAGTCGGCGGGGCCGTCCACCTGCCTGCTTGTCACCTTGGCTGAAGAAGATTTATCCGCCTTACAGGCAATCTGCAGCTTGCCTGTCTTTAAGCTGGGCAGTTTACTATAAGAGCCACCCATAGTCCTGACGAGTATCGACAACTGCATCAACATACACAACGCTTTGTTTGATTTGATACACCAGTAAATAACGCTTTTCAAGAAAAAGTTTTCGATATTTTCCGGTTGCAATCAGCGGATCTGTTAACCAGGGGTTTCTTTCGGGGAAGACCTCAAGTGATTTTGCTTGCTCATGAAATGCTTCAATTAACCGCAATGCAGCAGGTTCGCTGACCTGCGCCAAAAACTGCGCATGTGAAATCAACATCTGTGTGGCTTCAGCGGCAATGACTACGTCATAGCGTTTATTTATTTTGTCCATTCAGCACCTCACGGACGGCGGCTTTCATTATGGCAGCAACTTCGTCAATGGAATGACCATGCTTTCCGCACAGCCTGCTTTCCTCCGCAGCAATCAGATTTTCCCTTAGCCGAAGCATACTCTCTCTTCTCGCAAAAGTACCTAAATCCATAACAACGAGGTCGCCCTCGCCGTTTTTAGTTAGAAAAACTGGTGCTCCTGTTCGCTTGCACAACTCGGAAATTTCGTTATAGTTTTTGCGGATCGCCGCAGACGGCTTAATGTTCACAGTTATCACCTCTTTTATGTAGTAATATTATGTGCTTATAGTATGCTTATTATACCATCGTCGGACTGGGTTGTCTATCAATAGCCTGCCTGTAAAGTGTTGTTTTGCCTAGGCAGGAGTAATGTAGTAAAATTTGCGGGGTGTTGCTTTTGTTACTGGCGTCGCTTCTGGGCGCCATCAGCCGGGTCGATATACCAGTCTGCCTGGTGGAGTAATTCGGAGATCGGGACGATGCTGTAGCCTTGTTTGGTTGCCTGAGCGATTATTTCCGGCAGGGCGTCGGCGGTATGGAGACCGTTGTTATGAAAAAGGATGATGGCGCCGGGGTGCAGGCGGCTGGTGACGCGCTGAACCACCGCTTGCCTGCCGATATCTTTCCAGTCCAGGGAGTCAATGCTCCACTGGATGGTGAGATAGTCTAGCTCGTTTGCCGCTTCAATAACTTTGTTGCTGTATTCGCCAAAGGGCGGCCTAAAAAGCTTGGGCTCAACTCCTGTCAACTTGTTGAGTGCGGTGTGGACAAGCTCGAGTTCCTGTTTAATCCCCGGCTTGTCTAAGGCGTTGAGGTGGGGATGAGTCCAGGTATGGTTGCCTAGTTCGTGGCCTGCGGCGACAATTTCTTTTACTAATTCCGGATATTTTTCAATCCAGAAGCCGGTGAGAAAAAATGTGGTCGTTATTTTGTTTTCTCTGAGAATTTCCAGGATTCGTGTCGTAAATTCAGAGCCCCAGGAAGCGTCAAACGAGAAGGCTATTTTTTTTTCGGTAGTGTCCACATAGTAAATGGGTACAAGTCTTTCTTGTGCAACGGTAGAGTCAATGTTGTCGCCGGAAATAAAATAATATAGAATTAGCATGATAAGCAGTGCTAGCGAAAAAAATATGAAGAGGCGGACTTTTGGGGGGAGAAGTATGCTTAAAATCATCTTGATCCTCCTTCAAAATTTTTTTTACTCAGTTTATTAAACATTCATATTTTATTTCCCAGTGTGTTATGCTTGCCTGTGACAGAAAGAAGTTATTAGAGGAAATTGCTTTTTCTTGGAAGGAATCTGGTCTGGGGTTGTCGAAGAGCGTTGTCGTATAAAGATGAGTTTGTGTAAAGCTGTTGAGGGGGGCTTAGTCTTGTATTGGAATAGCGAAGCAGAATGCATGTCGAGGAATAGGTTACAAGAATTGCAGCTCAAGCGATTGCAAAAGATTGTTGAACGGGTTTATAACAACGTGCCTCATTATTGTCGCGTTTTTCAGGCCGTTGGCATAGAGCCTGGTGATATTCGCAGCTTGGAAGATCTCTCCCGGCTGCCTTTTACCGTGAAGCAGGATTTCCGGGACAATTATCCATTTGATTTGTTTGCAGTACCGCAAAATGAAGTTGTTCGCTATCACTCATCTTCGGGCACCACCGGAAAACCTACTGTAGTAGGTTATACCCGCAACGATCTGGGCACCTGGTCGGAGTTAATGGCTCGCTGCCTGGTCAGCGCCGGCACCACACGAAATTCGGTGGTGCAAAACGCTTACGGCTATGGTTTGTTTACCGGCGGGCTGGGAGTTCACTATGGAGCGGAGTTGGTGGGGGCGGCAGTAATTCCCATTTCCGGCGGTAACACTCAGCGGCAGGTAATGGTGATGAAAGATTTCGGCACCGATATTCTAACCTGCACACCTAGTTATGCTTTGTTTATTGCTGAAGTGATTGAAGAAATGGGCCTGAAAAAAGCAGACTTTAAGTTGCGCGCCGGTATCTTCGGCGCCGAGCCTTGGTCAGAAAATATGCGTCAACAGATTGAAACAAGATTGGGCATCACGGCTATCGACATTTACGGTCTCAGTGAAATCATCGGTCCCGGGGTGGCCGTTGAATGTGAGGAAAAGTGCGGCCTGCATATTTTTGAGGATCACTTCATCCCCGAAATTATCGATCCGGTTAGCGGAGCAGTTTTGCCTTACGGTCAGAAAGGTGAGTTGGTCTTTACCACCTTAACGAAGGAAGCCTTACCGATTATCCGTTATCGCACCCGTGATATCACTACTCTTACGGTGGAACCTTGTCTGTGCGGGCGGACCCATGTGCGGATGGCTAAAGTGACCGGCCGCAGCGACGACATGATTATTGTCCGCGGTGTAAACGTCTTTCCCACACAGGTGGAAAGCGTGCTGCTGGAAATCGGCGAAACAGAGCCCCACTATCAGTTGGTAGTAACTAGAAAGGGCAATCTTGATCTGTTGGAAATCCAAGTGGAAGTATCAGAACGGATGTTTTCTGATAAAATTAAAGGAATGGAGGCACTGGAGCGGAAAATTCATACGCAAATCGATTCTATCCTTGGCATCAGTGCCAAAATTCGCCTAGTGGAGCCAAAAACAATTCCACGCAGTGAAGGGAAAGCTAAGCGAGTAATTGATAACCGGCAACTGTAAGGGAGGCAACCGATGAAAAAGCCAAAGCAATTACACAGACAGCAAATTATGGCGATTAAGCCCTATGTGCCCGGGAAACCGGTAGAAGAAGTAGAGCGGGAAATGGGCCTTTCGGGGGTAATCAAGCTGGCATCAAACGAGAATCCGTTAGGGCCTGCCCCGGCCGCCATAGCCAAGATGCAGGAAGTGATCAGTAAAGTAGCCGTCTACCCTGACGGGAACTGTTATTACCTAAAAAACGCCTTGGCGGAAGCACTTAATTTGACACCGGCTCATCTGCTCGTGGGAAACGGTTCGGATGAAGTGATCAAATTAATTGCCGAAGCTTTTCTGTCTGAAGGGGAAGAAGCGGTGGTGGCAGATCCCACCTTCTCCGAATATGATTTTGCGGTGAAAATTATGGGCGGACAGACTGTGGTTGTCCCTACAAAGAATTACACTCACGACTTGGAAGCTATGGCGGCAGCAGTGACAGAGAAAACAAAACTGCTTTTTGTCTGTAACCCCAATAACCCGACCGGCACCAAAGTAGGCAAAGCAGAAGTTAAAAACCTGCTTGATAAGTTGCCTGAAGGGTTGATTACCGTTTTTGACGAAGCGTACTACGAATATGTGGTTGATGAAGATTTCCCGCAGACGCTTGACTTTGTCCGTGAAGGACGAGATGTAATTGTCTTGCGCACTTTCTCCAAGATTTACGGTCTGGCAGGGTTGCGAGTTGGCTTTGGTGTGGCCAAGCCGGAATTAATCAGCTTGCTCAGTCGGGTGAAGGAACCGTTTAATGTGAATATGGTCGCCCAGGCAGCAGCACTGGCTGCTTTGGGCGACGAAGAGCACGTTCTGCGCAGCCGGCAAATGAATGAGGAAGGCAAACAGTATCTTTGCAGGCAGTTTGACAAGCTAGGACTTCCTTTTGTGCCGACACACGCCAATTTTATCTGGGTCAAGAGCAAAGCGGACTGCAAGCAGGTTTTTGCCAAGCTGTTGCAGCGTGGTGTAATTGTCCGCACCGGCGATATTTTTGGTGCTCCGGATGTCATCCGCGTAACCATCGGCACGCCAGAGCAGAACCAACGTTTTATTGAAGCTTTGACGGAAGTGTTGACAGAAGAAGGTATTGTTAGATAAAGCAACCTGACTTTTGCAGTAACCGCAGTCAACTATCTTGACGAGGTGCGATCCCTTTCTCCTTGAAGTGTCCCTTGCTGACAGACTATAATCCAGACTTTTAACAGCATATCAGAGCAAAAAGTGGCTGTAACCCTGTAAATAAAGGAGTTACAGCTTTTCTATTTTTTATATTTTATATTTTTTGCTTTTACTACTTGACATAGTTGAATAAGTCCGAATATAATACAAACACATAGCATACTTTTCCTATATAAATATAGTACTTTAAAGAAAGGGAGCGAAGTAAATGAAAGAGAAAAAAGTGGAATTTGGCGTCTTGAGAGGGTTGCGGTTAAGTAAGGGCTGGATGGCCACAGTCGGTCTGTTACTTGCCTTTGCCTTGACTTTTGGTGTGCTGGCAGGCTGCGGGGGCAGGGAGAATGGTCAGGCAACAAACGCTCCGACGGGCGGCGATGAAAAGCTAACAATAAGACTAGGATATTTTCCAAATATAACCCATATCCAGGCGATGGTGGGCCAAAATGACGGGACTTTCCAAAAAGCTCTGGGGGAACAGGTGGAAATTGAAGAAAAGATCTTTAATGCCGGGCCTAAACTAATTCAAGCACTGTTGACAGGAGAAATCGATCTGGGCTATATCGGACCAGTACCTGCAATTAACGGTTATGTTGTCTCCAATAAAAGTCTGCGAATAATCGCGGGCGCCTCCAATGAGGGAGCCATTCTGGTGGCTGGAAAAGGCGCCAATATTATAAATGTAGAAGACCTGGCGGGTAAAAAAGTAGCTGTTCCCCAGTTGGCCGGCACTCAGGATCTCACTCTGCGGAGGCTGATGAAAGAAGCAGGACTAAAGGATGCCTCCAGAGGCGGAACAGTGACGGTGATTCCCGCAGAAAACCCAGATATTCTGACTCTGATTGCCAGAGGTGAGGTAGATGCCGCCCTAGTTCCCGAACCGTGGGGTTCCAGAATCATCAAGGAGACAGGCGCCAGCGTGGTATTAGAAGCGGACCAGCTATGGAAGGACGGAAGCTATGCGACGGCAGTAGTTATCGCCACCACAGAATTTCTGGCAGAGCAACCTGAGCTGGTGGAAAAATGGCTGGCGGCCCATGTGGAATTAACGCAGAGAATCAACAACGATCCTGAAAGCTATAAACAGATCTTCAATAAACAGTTTGAGAAACTGACTGGGAAAACGCTTCCCCAAGATGTACTGGACAGTTCATTTAGGCGGCTGTTGGTTACTTACGACCCTGAAATCACTTCGATAACAGATTTTGTCACATTAAAAGTAGCTACTGGCTACCTTGAACAAGAGCCGGATATTTCCCAGCTTTTGGATTTGGCGCCCCTCAATAGAGTTCTGAGAGATCAGGGCTTAGCAGAAGTAAAATAGTTTTCGGATTGGCTGCTCCAAAATTAAGAAGATGTCAGAGGGGTTGATGGTGTGCTGGAAATAGTAAATGTTCATAAGAATTTTAAAACTAAAAACGGAGTAACCAACGCCCTGCAAGAAGTCAATCTTAGCGTAAAAAATGGAGATTTTGTAGTTTTGGTCGGACCTTCTGGATGTGGGAAGTCAACCCTGTTGAACATTATCGCGGGTCTGGAAAAGGCTACTTCGGGACAGGTTTCTAAATCAGGCAGACCAATTCTGGATGCTGGCCCTGATCGTATGGTGATGTTTCAGGAAGCGGCTCTTTTCCCTTGGCTCAAAGTAATCGACAATGTAGAGTATGGGATGAAAATCAAGGGAACAGGCAAACGGGAGCGAAGGGAGAAGGCCATACACTACCTAAAAATGGTACACCTGACCCGTTTTGCATCAGCTTATCCTCATGAACTTTCCGTGGGCATGCGTCAGCGGGTGGCGTTGGCCAGAGCCCTTTCTATGGACTCGGATATGCTTTTGATGGATGAACCTTTTGCCGCTTTGGACAGCCAAACCAAAAGCATACTCCATGCGGAACTGCAGCAAATCTGGGGCGCCACAAAAAAGACGATCATCTTTGTGACTCACAACGTGGAAGAGGCTGTTTTACTGGCAGAACGGGTCATCGTCATGACTGCCAATCCAGGCAGGATCAAAAAAGAGTTCCGGGTACAACTAGCCAGACCAAGGAACATGGAAGATATCGACTTGACCCGCACCGTCGGGCAGATACTGGGTGAACTCAAAGAGGAGGTGGAAAAGGTTGCGAAAGCAGAGCTTGACAGTGACTGGTCTCTTGAAAATAGCTCCTTTATATCTCGCCCTGATACTCATTTGGGAAATGGTATATAGAACAGGCATCTGGCCTTCCTTCCTTTTCCCTTCCCCTTCGGGGGTCTTGGAGAACCTGAGCGCAGGGATACAGGATCTGAGCATACCCATTGCCGCTCAAATCAGTATACAGCGGCTTTTTATCGGTTATTCCATCTCACTGGTGATCGGATTACTACTAGGCATCATGATTGATCGGATCAAATATCTGGATCAAGCCTTATCTCCTCTACTGCTGGGCGTGCAAACACTGCCAAGCATTTGCTGGCTTCCTCTGGCCATTCTCTGGTTTGGTCTGGGAGAAGAAGCCATTATCTTTGTTATCGCCATCGGGTCCATTTTTTCCATCTCCATGGCCGTTGTTTCAGGCATCAAACAAATTCCACCCCTTTATATCAGGGCGGCTAAAACAATGGGCGCCAAGGGCCTTCGCCGCTACACCTCCGTTGTTATTCCTGCCGCTTTGCCTGCCATCATTTCGGGCATGAAACAGGGTTGGTCCTTTGCCTGGAGGGCTTTAATGGCTGGAGAACTGCTGACGCCTACTTCCGGACTGGGCTATGTGCTGATCATGGGACGTGATCTTCATGATATGAACCAGGTGGTAGGAATTATGATTGTGATTGTCATCATGGGTGTAGTTACTGACCGTCTGCTTTTCGGCAGGGTGGAGCATGCCATCCTTTACCGCTGGGGGTTGACCAGAAGTCATTAATGACTTTCATAAGCAAGAGATGTGCTCCGTAAGGAAGAATAGATCATTTAAGGAGAAATAACAATGGCTCAGAGCTACGTTCTTTCGCACCTCAGAGCTCTCGAAGCGGAGAGCATCCACATTCTCCGTGAGACCGCCGCGCAGTTTTGCAATCCGGTCCTGCTTTACTCCATCGGGAAGGACAGCTCCGTATTGGTGCATCTCGCACGCAAAGCGTTCTACCCTGGCAAACTTCCGTTTCCGCTTCTTCATATCGACACCACTTATGAATACCCGGAGATGATCGAGTTCCGTGACCGTTTCACCAAAGAGATCGGCGCCGAACTCCGTGTTTACACTAATCAGGAAGCGATTAACGCCGGCGCAAACCCTTATGACCTCGGCACTGCCAAGTGCTGCCATCTGCTCCGCACCCGCGCTCTCGTCGAAGGACTCAAGGAAGGCAACTACGACGCTGCGATTGGCGGCGGTCGCCGCGACGAAGAAAAGTCTCGCGCCAAGGAGCGGGTCTTTAGCTTCCGCGACAAGGCAGGCCGCTGGGAACCGCGTAATCAGCGGCCGGAGCTTTGGAACTTCTACAATGGCGCCGTTAATCTCGGCGAGAGCATTCGCGTTTTCCCGCTCTCCAACTGGACTGAGAACGACGTTTGGCGTTACATCGAGCTTGAAAATATCCCAGTTGTGCCGCTCTACTTTGCGAAGCCGCGCGAGGTCATCGTGCGCGGGCAGACGTTGATTCCGCTGCAGAGCAACGTCAAGATCTTCGATGGCGAACAGACCGAGACGGTTAATTGCCGCATGCGCACGCTGGGTTGCACGCCCTGCAGCGGCGCCATCCGTTCCGAAGCCCGCACTAGCGGTTCGATTATCGAAGAACTTGTCTCCTTTCGCCGCAGCGAACGCGAGAACCGCGTTATCGACCACGACCAGGAAGGTTCCATGGAGCTTAAAAAGCGGGAGGGTTACTTCTGATGAGCATTACTACACAAGCTAAAACTGTCACCCTCGCCCACTTCACCGCCCCCGGTGACGAACTGCCGTTGCTACGCATGTCGACCGCCGGCAGTGTTGACGACGGCAAAAGCACTCTCATCGGCCGGTTGCTGTTCGATACCAAGACAGTTCTCGAAGACCACCTCGATGATGTTAGCAAGAGCAAGGTGAACCGTGCTTCGCGCGGCCTCGACCTCTCGCTCCTCACCGACGGATTGCGGGCTGAGCGCGAACAGGGTATTACTATTGATGTTGCCTACCGCTACTTTAGCACCGCGCGCCGCAAGTTCATCGTCGCAGATACCCCGGGCCACGAGCAATACACACGCAACATGGCTACCGGCGCTTCCACCTCGGACCTCGCCGTCATTCTGATCGATGCGCGCAAGGGTTTTCTTGCGCAGTCGAGGCGTCACGCCTTTATTTCCTGGCTGCTGGGTGTGCGCACCCTCGTTTTTGCCATCAACAAGATGGACCTCGTCGGATTCAGCCGGCAGATATTTGAGCAGATCCGCGAGCAGTCCAACACCTTGCTCTCGCTGCTCGACGATGTTCATGTCCATTTCATCCCGGTAAGTGCCTTGGACGGCGACAACGTCGTCATAAAGAGCGAACGCATGCCCTGGTACGATGGCCCGCCATTGCTTGACATTCTCGAGACCGCTCGACCTAGCATTGACGTCGCCGCCCTGCCGCTGCGCTTCCCGGTGCAGACGGTGATCCGCCCCGACCCCGACTTCCGCGGCTTTGCCGGGCAGCTTGCCAGCGGCCACCTCCGCTTAGGCGACGAAGTCACTGCCCTTCCCGGCGGTCAGAAGAGCCGCGTGGCGCGAATCGTCACTTTCGATGGTGACCTTGAGGAAGCCTTCGCGCCGATGTCGGTGACTCTCGTGCTCGAAGACGAGCGCGATATTGCCCGCGGCGACATGCTTGTTGCCACCTCCAAAGTCGCGTGCCAAGCGCAGACCGTCGAAGCCACGGTCGTCTGGATGAGCGAAGAGCCGCTCTTCGCCGGCCGCTCGTGCCTGATTCAGCAGGGGCCGCGTGTCGTTTCGGCCCGTGTCTCGCGCATCCTCCACCGCTGGGATGTGGAGCGGCTTGAAACCCGCGTAGCCTCATCACTTTCACTGAATGAAATCGGCGTCCTCGAAATCGAAGCCGCTGAACCTTTGCTCTTCGATCCATACCGGGAAAACCGCGCAACGGGCGGCTTCATTGTGGTCCACCGCATCTCTAACCTCACGCTCGGCGCCGGCCTTATCGAACGCGAATCCGAAAACATATCTGAATGCGGTCCGCTTTCACCTGAAGAGCGCCTGTGCCTGCGCGGCCATAGCGGCGCCTGGGTCGATCTTTCGAAAGTTCAAGAGTGCGCCGATGCTCTTGAGCGGGCGCTACTCAACGTACACCTCCATGTTGTCCGCACTGAGCAGCCCGAGCTCCGCCGGCTCGGCCTCATCGTGCTTACCTTCGGCTTACACGAAGGCACGCCGGACGTGGTGGTGGATGGAAACGACCTGCGCGGTGCTATCGAGGCGATCCGCGCCAAGACTACCCTCGATACGCTCCACGCGTTCGGGGAAGGGGAGGGAATATAATGTCGCAAAAATCGGTTCAGTCGGCACGGGATATCATCGCTAAGGCGCTTGAAAGCTCCACGAACCCTTGTTTCACCTGCTCATTTCAGGCCGAAGATGTCGCGATCCTTGACCTGCTCCGCCGGCAGCGCCCCGAAGTCACTGTTTTGTTTCTTGAAACCGGATATCACTTCGCTGCGCTCATTGCCTACCGGGATCGTTTGGCCAGCGAGTGGAATCTCAATCTGGTGAATATGGAAGCGCTGCAGCCGGTCGCTGTGCAGGAAGCCGAGTTTGGCAAGCTATACGAGACCGATCCCAACCGCTGCTGCTCCTTGCGCAAAGTTGAGCCGCTGATGCGTAGCATCGCTAACTACGACCTCTGGTTTACCGGACTCCGCCGTGAGCAGAGCCCGACGCGCGCTAATCTTCAACCTTTCGACACACACCGCTTCCCGGACGGCCGCACGCTCGCCAAGGTCAGCCCGCTTTACGATTGGACCACCGCTGAGGTCTTCGCTTATCTTGCCGTGAACGAGATTCCTGTCGTTACGCTTTACAGCGAAGGCTACACCAGCATCGGCTGTGAGCCTTGCACTGCTAAGCCCGCCGCAGGCGAGCACGCCCGCAGCGGACGCTGGGGCGGCAGTAAACTCGAGTGCGGCCTCCACACCGTAAGCGTGAAAGAGAGCTGAGAAGGAGGAAGGATTTTCGAGCATGTATAGGCAAGAGGTCAATTGAAGAGGCAGAAGCTGGGTGGTATGATTATACAGTAACTAACAAGAAAAACGCTGTACGCTCTATCCAGAGCAGCGTTTTTCTTGTGTCTGTCTATTCTGGTTATACCGGTCTGTTCAACAGGTAGTAGAGCCCGATAATTAAGAGTACTCCACCCAGCCAAAAAAACCAACCGGGACTCCCAGTCTGTCCGCCGGAGCTGTGTCCTCCGCAGCAACCGCCCATCAGTCAACGCCTCCCTTGTTGATTAGTATTTTCCGGTTTTTCCGGCCCACAACGGCGCACAGGGCAAAACAAAGAACAGCGATTAAGACACTGGCATACTGCGCCGGTGTTATGATGACCTGAGACCGGAAAAACTCGATAAAGAATCGGGACACAGAATAAAGAATCGCAATCAGCAACAGGCTTTCCCCATTATAGCGTAGCTGCTCTCTTCTGCGCCACAGCACGAAAAAAATCACGAATCCGGCCAGGGCCGAATAAAGCTGTACCGGGTGCCTGGGCTCCCCGCCCACCACGACGGCCCAGGGGACCGCTGTCACGTTGCCATAGATATCGCAACCAATCCGGCCTACTGCATAGCCTAGGGCTAACCCCGGCGCCAGCAAGTCACCCAGGCCGGCAAAGGACCACTTGTTCCTGCGCGCAAAAAGTAGCGTTACTAGTATTCCCGCCAGTACGGCGCCGTGAAATGCCAAACCACCCTGGTGAACTGACAGGATGTCAAGCGGCGCCCCGCGGAAAGAATCCCAATTTAGGATGACGAAAAGAGCACGCGCTCCGGCCAATCCAGCCGCAAACAGCCAAAAGACCAAGTCTATGATTTTTTCAGTCTCAAAGCCTTTTCGCTCGGCTTCTTTCAGGACTACATACATTCCCGCCCCAAAGCCCAGCAATACCATCACTCCATAAAGGTGTACGGAAAAATTTCCAATGGTAAAAAGAATTTTCGGTGAAGACATTTAACTCTCCCTTTCTCCTTGACATACCCGTTGCTGACAGTCTATAATTATTTTACTACATTATGTAGGAGAGATGCAAGTGGAGAGAATCTTGCCTTACCTTGTGTTATTGCTGTGTCCTCTGATTCATATTCTCATGATGCGTGGCTTCAGGCACAGAGGCTACGACGAAGAGCGGAGAAAATCCGAAAAGGAACGCTAACTCTCTCGGAGGTGCTTTCAATGTTTAAATGGTTGAAACAATTTCTTGAAAAGCTAGCTAGGACCAACCGGGAAGAATTTAAAGGTACCGCCCCCGACTGTTGCACAATCAATCGTCCTGATCCCCGGCCCAAAGCGGAGGGAAATCCCACAAAAAAGCCGGAACACTGATGCTGGTTTTTCATTGTGTGGCTATTTTCAGAGTAGACACCCATGCCGCCTGCGGCACCAGCGGAAGGATGAAAACAGCCTCCTGTCGAATGTTCTTTTTGCGGCTGGCGACGAGGTCGTATTTACTTGGTACTTCGAGTCCGATGAGTAGACGGACCTCAGTAATCTGGTGCACCACGGAATGTTGCTCCC
>Ga0208734_100050_pt1 | contig 57680 bp, 54 predicted proteins | sample Subbio2Aug_QV11A_FD_184824 | JGI IMG/M metagenome (GOLD analysis project Ga0208734, IMG submission 184824) | Serpentinite rock and fluid subsurface biosphere microbial communities from McLaughlin Reserve, California, USA - CR12Aug_QV11A (SPAdes) | ecosystem: Environmental > Terrestrial > Deep... | reverse complement strand
CTGCATGCTCAGTCGCAAGATTTCCCGGTAGTCTGTCATATCCCTTCCCCCTTAGAATTCGTTTCACTGCTGCACAGTGAACAAGTCCATTCTAACGGGAAGGCTGCCCTGTGGCTCTCAACTACCGAGACGGTGGCTCAAAACTTCCGTGGAGGTGGCTCAAACTGACCGTATCGCTAGCCCAATTTGGGGCGTAATACTCACGCACGCGTGCCCGGTTTGATCACGACCCGGTGGTCGAGGCTGAGGCTATCTTGGCTAGGTACGTTGACAAGCCGCCGGTCCGATTCGGGAGAGGTCGAGCTTTCTATTCGCCGAGCGAAGACTATATCAGCTTGCCGCCTATAGGCGACTTCCCGGTGGTGGCCGAATACTACGCCACTCTCTTCCACGAGCTAGCGCACAGCACGGGTCATGGTTCGCGGCTGAATCGTCCGAGTGTTGCCGAGCCGGGGAAGGCGGCTTTCGGGTCGGAGCTCTATGGCAAGGAGGAGTTGGTGGCGGAGCTGGCGGCGGCCTTCCTAATGGCGGATGCGGGGATGGATCGGGAGATAAAAAATAGGGCTTCGTATATTGGCGGCTGGCTTGGCGCAATAAAGCAGGACGTTCGCCTGATAGTGTCTGCAGCAGCTCTGGCGACGAAAGCCACAGAGTATATTCAAGGGCAACGGAATCCTGAACGAGATGCGGACAGGGACGGGGAAGGGTTTGAGCCGCCGGAGGCAGTCGTACATGTGGCTGAGGAGTGCGGGACGCAGACTTCTACGGTAGCTCTGCCGGCAAAGAAGAGGGGCCGGAGCTCGGTAGACCGATAATTGTGCCCTATATAAACTTTAGAACGGGGGGCAAACGAAATGGAACGCTATGGCAATGGACTCGTGCTGTATACCCACGACTGCAAGACTTCAGCAAAATACCACCTCAATAAATACAAGCATTGGGCCAAGCAGGTGCACGCAGTCGACATCACAAAGACCGATGGATATGCCTTTCAAGGCGAATTCTTAAGTGTTGCCCGAGAGCACAAGCTTCCTGTGGGCAGCTTTGTGGTTGAAGTCTGCGACGCGACTATCACGGCCTACAGGCTGGACGCCGACGGCAAAGAACGCCTCGCCAGCAGGAGCACACGGTCTATGTCGTCTTTAATTCAGATCGTCGCTGCGGCTCTGGAAGAAAACAGACCCAAAGAAGTGCAGCAGGGTATCGGAACTGAAGCGCTACTGCGGAGACGCGAAGAACTGCTTAAGGAACTGGAGTCTATCGAAGCTGAGATCGCGAGAGCCACGGGCAGGTTGGAGAAAGAGCACGCACCTTTAGAGGGCGGGGAGCGGCACACGAAAGAGGACAATGCAGACTGGCAGCCGCAAAGGAAGAGGGATTTGGGCGCTGTTGATCGATAGTCTAAAAAGAGGGGTAGGATTACCCCTCGGAGCGTTTTTCGAGGGCTGTAATGGGCGTATATCGCGTCGATTTTTTGGGTTGGATTGGGAGAGACAATTGGCACACCCAATCCTCCGCAGGCTACGGATACGGTGTGCCTAGGGGAGACACCATGCCCTCTCTGCTCGGACCCTCTGGCCTGCTCCCTTCGTCCGCTACGGCCTCTGGCCTGCGTCGGCTCGGGCATCGTGTCCGGGGGAACGGCAAAGGTGGTTTATAGTCCTCGCCTGCGGCTGCGGGGAACGAGAGAACGGTCGCTCCGCGCTCACTCGAACCCTGCGGCTGTATTGTTCAGGGTGTCTGTTTCGCGGGTCTCAGCCGCAGGGTTGCGGGTATTATAGCGCCGTTTGCCTGTCAATGGGTGAGCATATCCTCGCCGGTTGCCAAGTGCCGGCTGCGGTATCCCTCCCTAGTCCATTGACAGGCGGGAGGAGGGGGGCTGACGGCCGGTGGGAGCTGGCGGCGCGGGTGTCGCTGGGTGCCGCGGGCAGGGTGATGGCAAACAAAAAAGGCCCTATCGCATCGGATGGGGCCTCCTATTTACCTGCCGGACATTTGTTAGTCGCGTACCGACAAGCGACGATATTTACTGTGATGTCCTAATTCTCGGCTATGTTCTGGCCCCTGTCAAGGGGGGCAACCTAGGGCTTAAATTGAAATGGCGGGAAGAGGGCGGTATACTTTAGGAAGAGCCTCAGAGTAAAGGGTGATCGTGTGCACAGGTTAGAAGTTGGTGGCTTATTCTTCCCTACTCAAACCAAAATGCAGGAGGGGGCATACCTCGAATACACCGAATCGGGGCCGATGCTGTTGTTGGCGGTTGGCAACCCGTCTGCTAAGGAAGTTGAAGCCGCAAGACAGGGCCCTCTTCGCTTTGCGCTTTATGAGACGGATGTGCTGCTGTGGTTCTTGTATCACATTGAAGGTTTTGGTTCGTGGTCGGACTGCCCCTTCTCGATTCGCTTGTATGACGGTCAGGGTAAGCGCTTTGACTGGTCGGAGGAAGTAGTCGAGGGGACAGGCCTTGCGCTTAGCATAGTATTGGTGGACGCTCAGACTGGGATTGTCAGGGCACTGCGCCTAGTCGCTCTGCCCACGGTCTTTTCTCGCGAGTTCAGGGCCGCGATTCTTCGTCAACTGGAGCGACCGTTTTCGGCGGAGGCTTACTACAGGCATATTGATCAGACCTATCGTATGTATAGCACAGATGCCTTGGTGCAGCGAGCGCAGTTCAGATCATAGAAATTTGGGAGCTATGGAGATTCGTTAATGGAGGGGTCGCTTGGTGGCCGAAAGAACGTCAGCCCTTAAACCGAAACTGCTCCTCGCTGAGATGTCTCGCAGGATGCCTACTGTCTGGGAGCAGATCAAGTACTTCCGCAAAGGAAAAGGGAAAGAACTTCCCGACTGGCCAGAGTGGTGCTACTTGCCCGTCGCTGGCGGGTATGCTATTGCCACTGCCGGGGGGCCGCCTAATGCCAATCTATTCGACCCACTGTTAAGCCCCGCATCTATCACGGCGCTTGCCGCATGGCGTGTTTCGCAGGGCGTATACCGCTTCGATGCTGACTTGTTCAACTCATTGGTTGCTCAGCCCCTTGAAAGCCGACTGCCCTGTGAGGCGTTTAAGCGATTACCGGAGTGGTGTGTGTACATCGAAACATATGGCCTGCCTTTCTTGGATGTGCGCACAGAGGGCTTTTTCGCTCACCTTGAATGGGATGCTAACGACGGCAGGATTGAGCTCCGCCTGCTTATAGTGCCTGAGGAGCGACCAAATATCGCTCTCGCGCTGCATCTAGGCGACTGGACGCTCGAAGAGGGCATGCGGAGGATGCGGGTTGAGGCAGAGAAACATGCTGGCGCCTTCCCGCAGTTCGAGAAGACGCATGCAGATGCGATAGTCCCATTGTTGCAGCTGCTACTGTACCTCTGCGCCGACAACGCCGATATGCCAGTCAGACCCGAGCACCCATCCACCCGTACCCGGATGAGCGGTCAGGTTGATGTGCCGAGGGATGTGCGTCTCTGGACGGTTGGCGAGCGTATCGGAGCTGGCATCCGCAGGTACCGCAACGAGCATGCACAACAGCAGGATGACGGCGCTGAGTCTGCTATGCGAAAGGACGGCTTCCGCCACGGGCCGCGGCCTCATGTCAGGCGGGCGCACTGGCACCATTTCTGGACGGGGCCAAAAACAGGCGAGCGTAAGCTAGTGCTACGTTGGCTGCCGCCGATCCCCGTTAAATATAATGAGGTCGACGGCCCGGTGGTTATCCATAAGGTTCAGCGGGATTAATGCAACGGTGCTATTAAAAGGGGTGGGTGTGTGATAGAAAACGGAACAGCAGATTCACGGAGAGAGCTAGTTCGGGTGGATGTCGACCTCACACCGTTCTTGGCGGAGGCCCTAGCAACCAACAAGAGGGTTCGTAAAGAGATAGATGCTCTTTACCAGCAGGATAGGTTGCGTTACTTTGAACTCGCAAAGAATAGCCCATGGTACACTCACGTGATAGTAACATCGGCCAGCCTAACGACCGAAATGTACGCTAGGCGGGCATTAGGACTTCTCGCGGGGATGGATGCTCCGCAGTTAACCGCGTTATTTCGCAAGGGGTGGCCGCGGGTCGCTAAGGCTGTATTTCGTGCGCCAGTCGTTAGTGCTACGATCGTCTCAGATGCGATTCCTGCTGCGGAGCGAGAACTGTTGAATGACGATGAATTTAACGGCTGTGCTGTCGTTGTGTTGGCGCTCGGTCAGCTGCTGGGCAAGCCTATGGCCACCGACTCCATAACCTCAGGTCTCATTCAAATACTACACGGGCGCCTTAAGCATGCGGCGGGCGAACGACGTTTTGACTACGGTCAGCTTAGCGGTAAAGAGCGACAGGCGGCGAAGCGCGTTGCTAAAGACGTGCGGCGAAAAGCGGGGATCTCGCCTCGGCTGGGGGCCCGCATTCTATACGAGATGGATGATCGTCTAGCCGTGACATGGAGAGACGCCTTCGAGTTCCTTTTCGATGGCGAGGGCGTGGCGGAGGCTATTCTGGATGATGCTTTATTAGACGAGGACGGCCTAGACGAAATAGCGGCCATCTATAACATGTGTTTCACCGCGGATTCTTTAGGGTTGGCGGCTTCGGGTGAGAATGCTCGTCTTGTGGAGTTTACGGTGGCCGCGATCTACATAAAGCGGTTGGTGATGGCCTATAAGCAAGTGAAGCAGACGTTTTGGGCTAATACCGCAGAAGTGCTCTACCCTGAACTGAACAGCCTCACTCAAGATGTCTCAATGCTGAGGGAAGAACATGCGCGATTGGTACAGGAAAACGTCGCCCTACGGGAGCAAAACGTGCATCTGCAGAAACTCGCGTACTCTGAGTATGACCGTGCTCGGGCTGAGAGCAGAGACGCTATTTATCAACTGGGTGCGGAAATGGGCCAGTTAAAGGCGCAGGTTGAGGCCGATCGGCGGGAAATGGCTGCCTTGCGCGAGCTGTTCTTTGATCTCTCCACAGAGACCAATGTCGTAGCCATGTCTCCCGAAACAGACCCGGCGCCCTATCTGGCTAAGTTGCGAGGGGTGAGGGGCCTTATTGCCGGCGGCCACGAACGGTGGCAACAGCGGATTAAGACGCTTCTGCCGCACTTCACGTTCATACATACTGATGTCCTGAACTTCGACCCGCAGCTCTTCGCGGGGGCAGACGTTGTGTTTGTCCACTCCGGCTATGTCTCGCACGGGTTCTACTATAAAGTGATGAGTGCGTTGCGTTCTTTCCCCGATGTTGCTTTGCACTATCTTCACGGTACTAACTCTCTGCGCACCTTGAAGGAGATGAGTGCGGCGGTTGGTGAGTTGCCATAAAATGAAGGACGAGGGGGCGGGGTTCTGTGGAAACCGTCGGCAGTGGAAATTACCTGTCAAACAGAGAGTGGTTTAGAGATGCGTTAAGGGGACAAAACGTTATCCTATGTTACACATCTGCCCTAGAGTGCCACCAGCTCTTTCTTGGCTACCTAAACGAAAGTCAGATTGATGTTTATGCCTTGGACAAGGGAGAGTACTCAAACATCAATTACCATGTTGTTGAGAGTTTTGAGGGGATAGAGACCGTTCGCTTTGACGACTTGGTTTGCACCTCAGTAAACCAGACGGTCAATGACATGCTTGCCGACTTCGATAACATTGATGAACAATCGCTTATAGAGGCGTTGTGGTACTACTATGTAACGCATAACAAGAGCTTCGACGGGCTAGATATTTCCCCACAGAATATGGCGCGCTTCGGCTCTATAAAGGACTGGGCTGTTGGGTACAAGGAGGAGTGATGATGACGGAGCGCGAAGCAGTGCTGTACCAGATGATGGGGGCATTCTATAAGGCGGGTCTTCCGTTAGTGTTTAAGGGCGCTTTGGTTGTTAAGGCAATTATGAGTGAACGCGGCTTTAATTTACTTGAGAGAGAAACGCATGACATTGATGCTAACTGGGTCAGCAACCCGCCTGCAATGGATACGTTGGTTTCAGCGATCAATCAAGTGCTGCATGACGAGATGAGTAGTTTTAAGGTCGCTTCCATCCAGGACTATACAGAAATGCAATCCGCGTGCTTAGGGGTGACTGATACAGAGACCAACGTCCGTTATGCCACCATAGACATTAAGGTCAAACCCGGCACCAAGCACGCTGTTTACTGTGTTAATGACGTTAAGTTTGAGGGAGTCATGGTTAACGAAATCTTAGCTGACAAAATTTCGGTGCTTTCAGGCAACAAGATCTTTAGGCGTGCAAAGGATTTTATAGACGTCTATGCCTTGTCTCATTGTGTTGAAATAAAGGTGTCAGACATTATCGATACTTGTGGAAAGGAAGGACGCACTTTATCGCCCTTTAGCGAGTTTTTAAACCGCAAGACAGAGCTTGAACATGCCTATAACAGGTTGCAGCGCATAAGGGGTAAGCCCACTTTTGAGGAAATCTACTCATACATGGCAAGTTTTCTGCGGGCATTTATAGAACGATCCTCAGAGGACTTAGTGTGGAATAGCCGGGATCATGCTTGGGCCAAAGGCGATAGACATCCAAAGAAGCGAGCGGCAGATCGCTAGCGGCGAGAACAAACGGGGGCGGCCTCCTGGCGCTCTCCCGGCGAAGAGCGGACTGGTGCGGGCAACGAGGCAGCTGTTGCCCTGGGCAACTTTTGGAAGGGTGTGAGATGCGGCGATAGAGCACCGAGGCCTTAAGTTGCTCTATGTGAAGGCCGACCGCTACAAAGACAAGATTGCAGCAGCATGTCCGTTAAGCGCACGCGAGGCCAAGAACCTTGACGAGTATTTCAAGATAGGGCTTACCTTCTCTAGCAATGCTCTGGAGGGCAACACGCTGACCATCACCGAAACTAAGGTGCTGCTTGAAGACGGGCTGACGGTAGGGGGGCAAGCCTATACGAAGAACACAAGAAATACCCCATCTCTTAAGATGGGGTATTCCATTTATGGGGCCGTGCGATTAGCCTGTCCCAAACCGACGGCGCCATTCGCGGTCAATGGGGGTAAGGAGAAATGTTCTGCGCTGCAACTTGGCCAAGCTTGCTTTTCGGTTAACACAACCTTATAATCTGTCTAGAATGAATTAGCTGAATCTTGACCCAAACATTTTTGCGGGGTCACCCTTTACTGAAAGTCTTTGAGGAAGTAACGGTGCTTGGTAGCGCCTAAGTAACTGGTAGTTGCTACAGAGTAGCCTTCTGAAAATCATCTAACGGAAAGGTGGTGATTGTTTTCCTAGTGCTCAGGAAGATCACAAAGACGTAATACGTGATTACAAGGAGGAACAAGCTAATGATTACGAAATTGCAGGTCAAGGCTATCGCGGTGTCTATGGTGCTAGTGTTAGTTCTAGGTCTCATTGGATCCGCAGGGGTCTCGCCACAAGTGGAAGCATTATCGACGACGGACTTTGCCCTAGGCCAAATTCTCGTCGGGTTCCGTCCAGGGACTCCCGCACTTGATGTTGCCTCGGTACATGCGTCCAACAACGGACAAGTGCGCGAGGTTATTGACAGGATCGGTGTCCAAGTGGTGCGTGTGCCCGCAGGAGACGAACTCCGCGCGGTGGCCAGATATAGGTCTAACCCCAATGTGCTTTTCGCGGAAGTGGACGGCATTGTACATGCTCTAGGTTTTACGCCTAACGATCCGATGTTGCCTAATCAATGGGGTCTTTCTAGGGTGGAAGCTACATTGGCCTGGGGTGTAACCCGCAGTAATTCCACGATACGGATAGCTATTCTCGACACGGGGATTGACGCAAATCACGGCGATATCAGCCCTAAGGTGGTTGCCGCGCGGAATTTCTCCACCAGTAACACGGTAAACGACCGGAATGGTCACGGCACCCACGTAGCTGGCATTGCTGCTGCTGTCACGAACAACCTCAGGGGCATCGCAGGGCTAGGATTCGACTCGGTGCTGATGAACGGCAAAGTGCTTGGGGATAACGGCAGCGGAACGTGGTCATCTGTCGCCAATGGCATCATCTGGGCAGCAGATAACGGCGCGCGCGTCATCAATCTGAGTCTTGGCGGCACAAGTCACTCTACTACGCTCGAAAATGCAGTAAATCATGCGTGGGGGCGGGGAGCAGTCATAGTGGCTGCCGCAGGCAATAGCAATACCAGCACCCTTACATATCCGGCTGCCTATGCCAACGTTATTGCCGTAGGCGCTACAGACCAGAATGATGCCCGTGCATCCTTCTCTAACTTTGGCACTTGGGTCGATGTAGCAGCCCCCGGCGTAGATATCCTGTCCACAACTCCTCGCGTCGGAAGAACTGACCAGTATGCCACAAAAAGCGGTACTTCAATGGCTGCACCTTTTGTCGCTGGATTAGCAGGACTGGTTTGGACTACCGGATGGGGCACGAGTAACACTGCGGTGCGCGACCGAATCCAAGCGACGGTTGATCCGATTGTTACCGACCAGCCTATTGGCGGTCGTATCAATGCAGCTCGTGCGGTGGGAGCAAGGTAGCGTGTCTAACGACTCTGGTAGCGTAGTGGACGGCGCGCTCGGCGATCTCAAGCCGCGCGAGCGTACTGTAGCTGTCCAAGCGGCCCGTCGGGCAGGGGCGCATCTGGCAAACCGCCTAAAAGTTAATCCAAGTGAAATCACCCTGCAGAGGGTGATCCCAGGCACGTGGCCCGATACCAGTCTCGGTTGTCCAGAGCCCGGCTGCCTATACGCCCAAGTGCTCACAGCAGGCTACGTGGTAATTTTGGTCCACGGAAAGGATACGTACGAGTATCGGACAGATGGGAAGCAAAGCCTAGTTTGTGTCGGACTCAAAGATGGTAATCCATGAGCCTAGGCATAGTGGGCAGGGCTACGGGCGACACTGAGCAACCTAGTTGGTCCGCCTAAAGGGGGTGAGCATCTTCTGTACAAAATCTGGCTAACTCGTCTGTCTAATAAACTGTCGACAAATGCTAGGCAATTGAAAGTAAGCAGAAGGAGTTGTGATCATGTCACGTAAATTATTGGCTATCTTATTAACCGTAGTTTGCATTTTTTCGTTGGTAGTCACATCAGGCGCCAAAGTTCACATCGTTGAAGAGGATGTCCCCTTCTACGGCGATCTCGATGGCAACAAACTTTCAGACGATCTTGATGACGCACTTGCTAAGACAAAGCCTGGGGAAAAAATATCCGTTATTGTTGTTCTCGACAGAGCCCCTCAGGACGAAGTATTGCACGACCTCTCGCTCGGTGCTGCTGAACTGAAGGGTCGCTGGGAACATGCCATTCAAGGCTTTGCGGTGGAAATGACACCGGGGCGCATTAGAGCCATGGCCAGACATCCTTTTATTCAAAGAATTGACTTGGAGCGCACATACCATGCTCTCGGCTTGGGATCTGCCACAACGTGGACCGGTGTTCAAGCTGCACGTAGTACATATGCTGTGTGCGGCGATCGCGATGGCAATCGGCTTACCTATTCCAGAAATGATGTCGTGATTGCCATTCTTGATACCGGTATCCATGCGGGTCATGTTGACCTAGACGGTGGCAAGGTCATCGGCTGGTTCGATGCCATCAATGGCCGGACAACGGCTTACGATGATCAAGGCCATGGAACGCATGTGGCCGGAATTGCCGCCGGCACGGGAGAGGGCAACAACGTTGACATAGGTGTCGCGCCTGGTGCCGCGCTGGTCGGAATTAAGGTGCTTAATCAGCATGGGTCTGGTACCACAACGCAGATTATTAACGGCGTCAATTGGATGATTAACAACAGAACCACTTTTAATATTCGTATCGGCAACATGAGCCTAGGTTCTTCTGGTTCGTCAGACGGAACCGACAGCTTATCTCAAGCCGTAAACAATGCGGTCAACAACGGCATTACCATGGTTGTCGCGGCAGGCAATTCAGGTCCTGCAGTTCGCACAATAGGTTCCCCGGCTGCAGCCGCTAATGCGATTACAGTGGGTGCTCTCCATGCCCCGGGCGACAGAGGGTGGGCACTGGCAGCCTTCTCTAGCAGAGGACCCACAGCAGACAATCGTATTAAGCCAAACATCACCGCACCTGGCGCTAACATCAATGCTCCCTCTCACACAAGCTCGACAGGGTATGTTAGCCAGAGTGGCACTTCCATGGCCGCTCCCTTTATCGCGGGAGTCATAGGGCTCATGCTTGACGCCAACAACTCTTTGACTGACAGCGGTATAAAAAATATTCTCTACGCACCCGGCAACCTGAGAGACTTCGGACCGTCTGGTATGGATAACGACTTTGGCTCGGGTACCACCCTTCCCTTTAACGCTATCCGACAAGCGGGAGGATTTACCTCAGGGAGCTTTTCCGATAATCTGTCTATTGGTTTCGGATCCGGTACACTCTCTGGCACTGGCGCAACGCAAAACCATACCTTTAGCGTGACAGCCACAACTGCGCCGATTGCTATCACGTTTATCCACTCAAATTGGTCTACCTCCGTCGACTTTGATATACGCTTGCTCAATCCAAGCGGGACGGTGGTGGCCTCCTCTACCGGTACCAATCGTCAAGAAACCATTCGGTTTCAGCCTAGTGTAACCGGTACCTATACCCTGAGAGTAAACTCGCATGCAGGGTCTGGCGGGTATTGGTTTAATGTGAGTCGGCGGTAGACCAAATTACATATCAGGCTCTCCGTGAATAGTTGGAGGAGCCCGCGATTTTCAATTCTCGCTCTGGGAAAGTAAACCTGCCTTCATCGCCACGCCCCATAAAAGTGGAGTGGCGATGTTTCTTGAGGTGATTACTGCGCTCAGCAAAGGTTGACGCATAGTCTCGCAACCCTCTCAAACCCTTTGCCGAGCAATAGTTTTACACCACCAAAACTTTGATTTAATTGTATCGTAGTGAAGCCTCCAATATAATACCTCTGGGTCATGGAAAACATAGGACAAAGGAGGTAGTTTTGTGCGGAAACCAGTCATCGCGATTCTCGCCTTTATCGTGTCCCTGAGTCTATTGTATCCTGCTCTGGTGCCAATGTCTCGCGCTTTTGCTACTGCGCCAAGCACCGTCTCTGCCCAGGTAATCAGTGTATTTGACGGTGACACCATCCGGGTGCGTCTTTCTACCGGCGTCGAAGAGACCGTACGTATGATAGGTATTGATACCCCCGAAGTAGCTAGGGATGGAAATCCAGCGGAACCCTTTAGTGCAGAGGCGACAGCGCTCGCCCAAACGCGCCTAGGTGGAAGAACCGTTTTCCTCGAAATCGGCGCCAGGTCACGTGATGCTTTTGACCGTTTGCTGGCATATGTTTGGGTCGAACAACCACTAAACACGACTGAAGCAGAGATTAGGGCCAAAATGTTCCAAGCGGAGATACTGCTGCGGGGATATGCGGAGATACTAGCCATAGAGCCTAACATCAAGTACATCGGCCCGTTTGTTAACAGCTTTGAGCGAGAGGCGCGCACCCTAAGGAGAGGAATTTGGTCACTCGTTGCACCGACCGGAATGGTGGTTGCCTCGCTGGATTTAATTGCTGAGGTGGTAACCGTTACAAACCAAGGCTCGACGAGCAGGGATATTTCTCGCTGGGTGCTGTTTAGTGATATCGGCGATCAAACATATACTTTCCCCCGCGGAACTGTTGTTCCGGCGGGAGGAAGCATTAGGGTCGTCAGCGGATCTAGGGCTACTGCAGGCCCAGGGCAGCTGGTCTGGACTAGATCTTATATGTGGAGCAACAGCGGGGATCTTGCAGTCCTACGGAATAATGCCGGAAATGTGATTTGTCGACTTTGGAGGGCTCCTTAAAGATTTGGCAAACCACACGCCTTGTGGAGCATCTTTCCATGATTCCATTAACAGCAACATAACACGGACAGCTATCCCGTTGCGGGATAGCTGTATTGCTACTGGGATCAACATATATACCCCTTTAGATTGCTGCCTGCCTGCATAATGTCAGAGGTGAGCCTTAGGAGTTTTAGAGTGGCAATTAGGTACTGCTTCTACTACTAAGTGATGAACGCATTGCGTTCGCCCCCGCCGTTGCTCTAAACCATCTCCACGACACAAATCGTTTACGCATCTTGAAGGAGATTAGCACTGCTGTTGACGAATTGTAGAACGCCACCAATGCTACTCGTATGGCCATGCTTGGCTACTGCAATTACAGCGTCAGCCGCGGCGCACGAAGGGAAGCGCGGGACGCAGACCTTACAGGGTATCCAGGGCCATAACAGATGCCACTTGATTTAAAATTGGCTCTAGTGGTGGAGCGAACGAAGACTTTGCGGCTACTTTCTTCATCAATGCAACCTTTTAGTCGGGTAGGCATTATAGTAGTGACAATGTAACTGTGCAGAGATGGGCGTAGCTTACAGGGTCAGGTTGCAGGGCATACAGACATAGTTACTAAGGAATTATGAAGGAGGTAATGGAAACTTATGAAAAGAAATTTAGTGTTGGTGGTTGCTGTTGTGGCGCTGGTTGCCGTTGTGGTATTTGCCGCGATGTCTTTTCTCCGCCCTGAGACTAAGGCTTACGCCACTCTGCAGGTTAATCCGCAGTTTGAGTTTGCCGTTGATCGTGACAACCAGGTTATAAATGTGGTGGCATTGAGCGAGGATGCAAAACAGGTAATGAGTGACCTTAGGCTCGCAGGTCGTGACCTCACCGAGGCATTGAAACTGGTAACAGAAAAGACCATAGCGCTTGGGTTAGTTGCACCTAATATGGAGTTTGTGTTCTTGTTGCGCCCTGCGACTGTCGGAGTGGATGTGCAAATGCTAAAAGAGCTGGCCACAAGAGCTAAAGAGTCGATCAGCGCAAGTTTACTAGCTGCTAATCTCAACACAGAAGTCAAGGCTGCGGTCATCTCCAAGGAGATGTTTGAGTTATGGAAGGGCAACAGGTACCTGCTTGAGGCTTATGCAGACTTGGCGGAGATGAATGTCTCCGAAGCAGTAATCCGCGAAATTCTCACGCTAGCGGAGCAGGGACTAGTCGACAAAACCAAGTTTGAGGAAGAGCTACACACCGTTGTCGCTGCCATGACCGATATGATCGAGGCAGGTCTAAACGAAGAGCACGCCCTAGCCTTCTTGCGTAGAGCACTGGCTTTAGACAGCGAACTCGACGAGTTGTCTACAATTGCCGCCGCACTCATAGACGTGCACGAAGCTGGCGGCAATCCGGAGCATCTCTTAAAATTCATGGAAGAGGCGCTCAGGAACGGCGTTACACAGGAGACCATGCTGGCTGAGCTGACCACGGTAGCGGCAGCATACATTGACATGGTCGAAGCAGGCTTGACCCCCGACGTAGCCAAGAGCCTACTTGCCGAGGCTATGAAGGCGGATCCCGCGCTTCTGGAAGTGACCACCGTTGTTGCAGCCGCAATTGACATGGTAGAGGCAGGCCAGACAGAAGCCGAGGCTATAGCCAAAATCCAAGCAGCTATAAAAGCGGATCCTTCGCTAGATACCTTAGGGGAGCGCCTTGGCGTTAGTGATAAAGACGCTGATAAAGCAAAGGATCAAGCGGACTCCGCAGAGGATACAGAAGGAGGTGGCGAATAGAAGCCAGAGAACTGATCCCCCTCGATGAAACTACATGGGTGAGTGCGGAACGTTGACTTAGTAGTCCGACTTTGCAGGATCGTCAAGAGTGCGGGAGAAGCATTTGGCTTCTCCCACTTTTATGGCTTACAATCTGGGTGCGACTTTACGTAACCTTGTTCGTTCAATGGAGTCATAGGCGCTCGTCAAAATCAGTAATATCGCTATGTTCCTCCTGAGACCCGACAGTAGCAGGCAATACCCCCACTATGTCGGATGACAATCGGTCGATCTAGGGGTAATGGCCACATTGACACCACTAAGTAATTTGGAATATTCTATTACAAAACGAACGGTGGTGAATACCATGCCAGCAAGACAAGATGTCACACGACTTAGGCCAATTCTATTTGGCATACTTGCGCCTAGCTTCCTAGTTGGCGCATTGGCGCTGTTGTTTGTGTTGACCTTTACCGACAACGTTGGCGGGTTGTTGCGGAGCAAAGTAGAGATGACGGTGATAAACGTCGAGGAGCGGGTAGAGTCTGCCTTAGCGCGCGACTTAGCTATTGGCGAAATGTTTGCCGCGCGACCACACCTTTTGTCTATGTTGAAGCAAGGAAATATGACCACTGTGCAAAGCCACTTAGAGTTTTTTGTAGAGCACCTCGCGCAAATAGAGCGCGTAACCATCGTTAACACGCGTGGCATCCAGGTCGCCAACTATCCCTTAACACCCGAGACCCTTGGTATGGACTTCTCCCACCGCGACTACTTTGTGAAGGTAAGCCAGACTTGGGAGCCGCATGTGTCTGAGTTCTTTATGCGCGTCTCGCCGCCGCAGCGCTACGTTTTTACCATTTCGGTGCCGCTAATTTATGAGGGCACGCCTCTCGGCGTCCTAAACATCCAACCTCACGCCAACTACTTCGGTAATCGTCATGCCAGAGGGGGACATCACCGTCGTCGACAGCCGAGGGCGGTTGGTGTATTCGTCTGTCGCAAACATTTTGGCCGGCCCGCTAGATATCTCTACCTTGCCTGTGGTGCAGCGCCTGATGCAAAGGGAGAGCGGTTTTATGGAGACTGTTGACCCTGAAACTAAGCAGCCCACCTACACCGGCTATCGGGCCATCGGTGCCCATGGCTGGGGCATACTGGTTGACATCCCTCTGCGGGTACTGACGGCGCCACTTCGGGAAACGCTTGGCTGGCTGCTGCCGATTACTTTGTTGGCCGTGATGCTCGGCGGGTATGGCGGTTACCGTTGGGCACTACAACTAGAGGCAGAGAAAGTCATCTCCCTGCAATTGCGAGCACACACACGCGACCTTGCGGCATTGAACGAGGACATGACGATTCTCAACCAGCAACTAGCCGTAGCCTCAGACGCTAAGTCAGACTTTCTTGCCAGCATGTCGCACGAGCTAAGGACTCCGCTTAATTCTATCATTGGCTTCTCGCAAATCTTAGAGGATGGCCTGACCGGTGAGCTCAACGACAAGCAAAAAGAGTACATCGGGTATGTACTAGCTAGCGGGAACCACCTCTTGGCCCTCATTAACGACATCTTAGATGTGGCTAAAATAGAGGCAGGCAAGGCAGAACTGGAGGTGTCGCCTTTCCCGCTCCGCTCTGCACTAGAAGGTGCGGTAGCCAGTCTAACCGATAAAGCAGAAGCGCGCCGCCTCAGCCTGACGCTTGTTGTTACTCCAGACGCCGACATTGACATTCTTGCTGACGAGCGTAGGTTTCGGCAAATCGCGCTCAATCTCTTGAGCAACGCCGTGAAGTTCACTCCGGAAGGAGGGGCTGTGACTGTCAAAGCGCAGCGCTTCGCTGGCAGCGAGTTAGCCGAGCTCGCCGCGGGCGATTACGTTGAAATCGCGGTAACTGACACGGGGATAGGCATTAGCGCGGCAGATCAGGCGAAGCTTTTCCAGCCGTTTTCACAACTTAAATCCGGCCTGAGTAAGAATGTATCGGGGACGGGTCTTGGGCTCGCACTTACCAAGAAACTTGTGGAGATGCATGGCGGGGCCATTTGGCTGCAAAGCGAGCCGGGCAGGGGCAGCACATTTACTTTTGTCCTGCCCGTTAAGTCGCTTACGCAATAAGTGAGGAGACGATGCTTATGAAGGTGTTAATTGTCGACGACAACGAGAACAACATGACATTGCTCCGCGATCTCTTGCGCTTTCACGGCTTCGATACCATAGAGGCGAAGGACGGAGCCGAGGGCATTGCCATGGCCAAGGCGCACCGTCCCGATCTAATCTTACTAGACATTCAAATGCCGGGTATGGACGGCGTGACTGCGCTAAGAACCCTTAAAGCAGCAGTGGAGACAGCAAGAATCAAGATTGTGGCGCTTACTTCGTCAGCAATGAGGGGTGACAAGGAAAAGTTCCTAGCGGAAGGCGCTGACTACTACATCTCTAAACCGATTGACACACGGGAGCTACCGCAGTTGCTTAAACAACTTATGGGCTGAGGAGGGATTTGCTTGTGGGTTAAGCCCGTTGTATTGTGCGTTGACGATGAGCCGCAGAACTTAAAACTCTTAGAATTTACACTTAGTTCCGCAGGGTATGAGGTGCTGCTAGTATCTAGCGGGTCTGCGGCTTTAGACAAAGTTGCTCGCGTGCGGATTGACCTTATCCTACTAGACGTGATGATGCCGGGAATGAACGGCTACGAAGTCTGCACGTTACTTAAGCAAAATGAGGTCTTCCGCCATATCCCTATTATCCTCCTCACTGCTTTAACAGCGCGTGACGCAAGGATTAAGGGCATAGAGGCTGGAGCGGACGACTTCATCTCCAAACCCTTCGATTACGCAGAGGTGTTAGCGCGAGTTAAGGTGTTGCTCCGGGTAAAGGCGCTAAACGACCAGTTGGTTCATGCCTACGAGAGTGTTAACTCACTAACTTTGTTAGGAGAGAATGTAGTACGGTCTTTAAACCCACTGTCTTTTGATTATCTAACTGCCATTGATAAGCTAGTGAGCCAGTTAATTAGGCGTAGCCCTGGTGACTTATATAGTCCCACCGTCATGCTTCTATGCCTCGGCGAGGGTAGTGGGGAGCGCCGTTGGTTTAGTTACCATGCTGTTAACGGCAGCGTAAGCCGCACAGAGCTTCATCTAGGCTCGTCGGGCGACCCCTTCTTGGATGAGCATACGGGACAAGCCGGGTACAGTAATTCACCCCCTGTAACACTGCAGGACTCGCCCTTGTGTGCACAGCTAAAAGATAACGGTGTGGCCTGCGACAATTATGTCTACCATATCGACCGCGAGTTAGCAGTGTTTGCGCTAGGTTACGGGCGTGAGACAACCCCTCATGACGTCATTGTGCTAGAAAACGCCGTGCGACAGATAGTGTTCATCTCTTCACTCTCTCGGCAGTTGCAGGACACCGAGAATGCGTTCGTTTACACGGTGCATGCACTGGCACGCGCAGCCGAAGCGAACGACGACGATACAGGAGAACACATCCTGCGGCTCGGTAGTTACTGCGCTCTCTTGGCGGAAGAACTCGGTGCTCCTGCTAGTTTCGTAACCGACATAAGGTTACAAGCCCCGCTACACGACGTAGGCAAAATTCACGTCCACCCTGACATTCTGCGTAAGCCTGGGCCGTTAAATGATGCTGAGCGCGCCGAGATGCGCCAGCATACCTTGTACGGCGCGAAAATTGTGGGAGATCACTCTCGGCTAGCGATGGCGGCGTCTTTGGCCCTCACCCACCACGAGCGGTGGGATGGGAGTGGGTACCCTAATGGTCTTAGGGGCGAAGAAATTCCCTTTGAGGGGCGAATCTTAGCCATAGCGGACCAGTATGACGCCTTGCGCAGCAAGCGCCCTTATAAGAAACCCCTTTCACACGACGATGCGGTTCGCATCATAACTAAAGGTGACGGCAGAACAAGCCCCGAGCATTTTGACCCACGCGTGTTAGCAGCTTTTGCAGCCCTTGCCCCGCGATTTGCCGCAATCTACAGCGAGCTTACTGTTTAAGCCGGTCGACACGTGCAGGATGCACAAGGAGTGAGTACATGATGTATGCCGATGTGACGACTTTGACCACAGTTTTTTGAGCGTAGACATACCAAGCACAGCGATGAGCGCATTACGTTTAGACCCCGACGCTACCTTTCACTATCTCGGCGACACACCCCATTCTACACATTTTCACGGCAGATAGTGTTGTGGCCGACAAATTGTAGAGCACCGCCCTAAAATAACACCATTGCGGTTGCCGATCAAGGGGCAGCTCCACTTGGAACCCGTGCCCTGTCCGCTGTTTCAACTCAGTCTACGCTGATGTTACCCACGATGGGAGGAGAACGACATGAGGAACTCAATTGTCACAACCCTTGCTCTGATTGCGCTTGTTATAACAGCTATGGTTGCCACGGTTGCCTATTATCGCGTAACAGTCATTGGTGGGGAGGACGCCGCGTCTCGGCTGACAATAGCTAGGAACTTATCAGAACTGCGGGCTTTACAGAATGCGAGCATGGTCTTTAAACAGATAAAGGTCGATATGCGCGACTCAATATTAGACCCGCAAAGATATACTTTCTACGAAAAGCGGATTGCAGAACTCACTAGACAGCTGGAGAGCCATGTGCAGGCTCTTGAGGAGAACGCTTCCACACCTGCGCTTGCAGGTATCGTCAGTAGCTTAAGGGCAGAACTCGAAGCGTTTTATGAAGTTGGTGGCCGCATCCTAAATCACAGCCGTGCCCGTAACTCGCGTGCGGCCACCGCGCTGTTGCTTGCTGAGTATATTCCTCTTGGAGAGAGAATAGTTGAGAGGATGCATCTCATTAATACCGAACTAAAAGGTGCCTCCGACCAAGCTTTAGCTAGCTTGCTGGCCTCGGCAACTGCCGCTAACCGTGCGACGATTTTTAACGTGTTTCTTAGCATTCTTATGCTGGCAGCAGTTATTGCGTATGTGTACTTTGGGATAGTTAAACCAATGATCCGAATCAAGAGCGAGGTCGGGAAGCTCGCCAACGGGGATCTTTCTTCAAGTTATGAGCCGCTGCGCGACAAGAGTGAGATTGGGGATCTGTCTCGGGCGCTTTGTTCTACTATCGCTAATCTGCGCGGGCTGGTGGCCGCAGTGCAAAAAGCGAGTACGGCAGTGGCCACTGAAGCGCAAGGCCTCAACGGCTCTATCAAGGAAGTAGCCGTGGGGAACAACAGCCAAGTCGGAATCAGCAAGGAGATTTCGCAGACACTAGAGCATCTCGCGGGCGCGACGCAGGAGATTGCGGCTAATGCTCAGAGCGCCGCTTCGTCAGGAATCACGGCAAGGGATGCGGCACAGGACGGAACAGTGAAGATTACCAAGGCAATTGACACTCTAAAGACCGTACAGGAGAGCGTGCTTAGCCTTTCGACAGTTTCGACTCAGATCGGGGGCATGGCAGCTGTAATCAACGACATTGCCGACCAGACAAATCTGTTGGCGCTTAACGCGGCGATTGAAGCCGCGAGAGCTGGCGAGCACGGGCGGGGCTTCGCGGTTGTCGCCGATGCCGTGCGCAACTTAGCTGAACAAAGCCGCCAGTCAACTCGCGAGATTAGAGATCTAACGGGCACTGTATTAAAGAAGATCGACAGTGCAATTGCGCTAAGCACCGAAGGTGCAGAGGGGGCCAAAGGGGCGCAGGAGGCCTTGGCTAATATAACCTCAAGGATTAACGATATCGCCATGACAATCGAAGGTATATCGGCTGCTAGCGAAGAGCAGGCTGCTGCGGCCAACGAGGTAGCTTCTTCCATGGACAACTTTGGCGGGATTACGCATCAGGTTGCGGCGTCTTCCCAAGAAAGCGCAACGACGGCTCAACAGCTTAGCGAGTTAGCTGCCGAACTCCAGCGCGCCTCTGACAAATTCAGAATGTAGAGCATATCGCACGATGCCGCATGGCGATTCAAAGAAAGGGCGTGCACTCCCGTGCTTAAGGTTCTTGGCGAGCACTCGCCCTCGCAGCTAAGCGAAGGAGCAAGTAGAGGTAGGCAGGTAGCCACGGCTTGCAGTGGCAATTACGCAACGCATAGAGCATGGCTGCTAGATGTGTTGCGGGGTGAAAACGTTGTTTTGTGCCGCACTTCTGCTTTGGAGTGTCATGGGTTATTCCCTGGCTACCTTAACGAAAAACAAATTGATGTGTATTCCTTGGATCGAGGGAAGTACGAGAACATCAACTACTTTGTCGTCGATACGTTCGATGGGATTGAGGTTGTCCACTTTGGCGGCATAGCCTGCACGTCAATCAATCAAACGATTAATGACATGCTGGCTGATTATGACAACATTGATGAGCAATCGTTTATTGAGGGGCTAGGCTCTTACTACTTTATGAACGGTGAAAGTTTTGAGGGGCTGGACATTGAGCCACGGAACATGGAGCGATTCAACGCCGTCAAGGATTGGGCTATTGGCTACTGGGATGAAGATTGAACGGTAGATCACGAAAGGGTGTGTTTGCGGGTGACATATGACCGAGGCATTGCGTTGCTTTATGAGAAAGCCAACCGCTATAGAGATAAGATTGCAGCTGCACGTCCGTCAAGTGCACGCGAGGCCAAGAACCTCGACGAGTATTTCAAGATAGGGCTTACCTTCTCTAGCAATGCTCTGGAGGGTAACACGCTGACCATCACCGAAACGAAGGTGCTGCTTGAAGATGGACTGACGGTAGGGGGCAAGCCTATAAGAGACTACTATGAGGCGACCGGCCACGCAAAGGCCTACGACTTCATGCTGACCTTAGCAAGAGACCGCAACACTCCGCTTTCAGAGGAGCAGATATTAAAACTCCACAGGCTCTTCTATGCTCTCCTTGACGAAGACAACGCCGGGGTCTACCGTCAGGTCAGCGTCTTTATCTCGGGAACCGACTATGTGCCGCCGGGACCGGATGTGGTGCCTGCCGCGATGCAGGTTTTTGTGGGGGAAATGAATGCACTGAGGAGATCAGTTCATCCTATCGAGTATGCGGCACGCCTTCACAAGGGCTTGGTCGACATTCATCCGTTTGTCGACGGTAATGGCCGCACGGCGCGCTTGCTCATGAACTTAGCGCTGGTCCAAGATGGCTTTGGTATTGCCATCATCCCGCCAGTGCTCCGCGGGGAGTATATCGATGCTCTGCGTGCGGCGCAACGGGCCAAAAATCCGGATGATACGCCATTTTTGAGGCTCATCGCTGAATGCGTGATTGAAACTCAGAAGGACTATTGCCGGTTGCTCCAGTTGCCGACGAGGGACGAAATCGGGGAAGGCTTGTTGCGCACCTGACACCACCCCGGCCTGCCCGGCAGGCGGGTGCTTGACGCAGAACGAGGGCACGGATACTATTAGGTGGACAATCGGTTTAATCCACGGTGTTTCGCCACCTATAAGAGCGAGTCGTGTATCCGGGTGTTTCGCCACCGACAAGGGCGAGTGGTCTATTCGGGCGTTTCGCCGCCGTTAAGGGCGAGTTGTAATGCAACAGGCACGGGCCAGCCGTGCCTGTTGTTTTCGACGCAAGGCCCATTAGGGTATCCCCTAGTGGGACTGTTTGGCGTTGTCCCGTAGAGATTGAGCCGTATTAAGTGGGATATCCCAAATCATTTTGTGAATTCTTTGGTACAGTGCAGGGATACAGGAGAGGTGGAGAGAACTATATGCTAGTTGGATACATACGCGTTAGCACTGCTGAACAAAACACGGCTCGACAAGAGTCTTTAATGCGCGACCTTGGCGTCGAGAAGGTGTTTGTTGACCATGCCAGCGGGAAGGATTCTGCTAGGCCGGAACTCAAAAAGCTCCTCGACTTTGTGCGGGAAGGCGATTCGGTGGTCGTGGAGAGCGTGAGTCGGTTTGCGAGAAATACGCGCGAACTGTTGCATCTAGTGGCACTGCTGCATGAGAAGCGAGTGGAGTTTATCAGCCGAAAGGAAAACATCGACACGAATTCTCCCGCCGGCAAGTTTATGCTGACTGTTTTCGGGGCTATGGCCGAGCTTGAACGGGATTATATACTCCAACGGCAAGCCGAAGGCGTAGCGATCGCCAAGAGGCTGGGAAAGTATAAGGGCCGGAAGAAAATCGAGGTCGAAAAAGCTAAATTCCGCAGCGTTTATGAGGACTGGAAGACAGGGAAGACAACGGCGGTCAAGGCGATGGCCCGACTTAACCTTACGCGAAGTACATTCTACCGACGAGTTCGGGAGTATGAGGCGGGCCAATGATGCGCCCTGGTTCGGTTGTTCGATTAGCAATGTCGGAGCGTCGCATCAATGTGACAAGGAGGTAGCTTTATGACGCGCGATGATGGTAACTTGCCATCGTTTTCAGTAGTATCATACTTCTGCGGCTGTGGCGGTTTGGATTTGGGCTTCCGCGGGGATTTTCAGTATCGGGGAGAGGCTTACCCAAAATTACCTTTTGAGATAAAGGCGGCATTCGATAACAATGCTGCATGCATCGAAACCTACAATCGTTTTTTTGGCGAACACGCACAAATGGTAGACTTATCTGCTGCTGACGCTAGAACAATTGTAACCTCCGATTTGTTGATAGGGGGATTCCCTTGTCAAGAGTTCTCCTCGTGTGGGCCTCTTGGTGGGCTTGACTCTGAACGAGGGCAACTTTATAAAGCGCTCATCAGGTATATGGAGGTGCACCAGCCAAAATTAGTAGTCGGAGAAAACGTCATCAACCTAGAGCGAATGGAAAAGGGTAAGGTCAAGGAGGCTATTGTCAACGAGCTCCAAGGGGCCGGGTATAAAGTCGAGGTGTGGAAGCTTTACGCTCCCGACTATGGTATTCCTCAGAGACGAACCCGGTTGTTCTTTATTTGCGTGCGTGCCGACCTCGATGGGTTTCCGGCGCAACCAAGGGCTGATTTCATACACGAACAGCGGAGTATTGAATGGGCTATCGGCGACCTGGTGGAGGTGACGGATGAGAGTGTTCCTAACCAGAGTCAGTATTTCGGGGCGTCGAGGGCGAAAAGGGGGAATGGGCAGGGTGATGAAAGCAGCAAAAGGGACAAGCCTGCATATACAATACGGGCCAACCCTAAGTCGCGAGTTCAGTTTCATTACTCGCTTGACCGTCGTCTAACAGTCAGAGAGTGTGCGAGGATTCAGACGTTCCCAGATGACTTCGTTTTCACTCATGCTGCCACTTCAAGCATATCGCAAATAGGCAATGCGGTGCCACCAGTGCTGGCTTATCGCGTGGCATCCTCCATAGCTGAATACATGAAAAGATTAAGAGAGGTGTAAAAAATGGGGGGGCATGCTTCGGTTGATATTACCCCAAAACCGCGAATTCTGAGGACGCTAGGAGATATTCCGTTTCAGCCGTGGCAATGCCTAGCGGAGTTGATTGATAACTCGATCGACGCATTTCTCGCGAGCGAGGCAAGTGGGGAAAATGGCAAAGAGCAGAGAATTGTGGTCAACTGGTCGAATGACTCTGTCGGAACGGGTGACCGCACGGTGGAGGTTTCGGACAATGCGTGCGGGATGACCCTAGAACAACTACAGAACGCAGTGACTGCGGGATATACCAGTAATGACCCCATAAACCATTTGGGGCTCTTCGGCATGGGCTTCAACATAGCGACCGCGCGCCTCGGCGAGGTGACTACTATAAGGTCGACCTGCGCCGGTGATACCCAGTGGGTCGAGCTGACTATTGACTTTGGTGAGTTGATCAAGGCAAGGCGCTTTCTCGCTCCTGTTAGGATGCTGCCAAAAGACAATCCACTTGAGTCAGGGACAAAGATAATCATCTCCCAGCTGAAAGCCGGTATCTCTGATACCATGATTGCTAAGGAGAGCGATATCAGAAGGCAATTGGAGTCAATCTATACCCCATTACTCACGACGAAGGATATAATGGTGCTAGTTAAGGGGCGGCAGCTGTCGCCCCGGAACCATTGCGTCTGGTCGGATGCCCGCTATGTGGTTCACAATCAAGCGAATGTCCCAGCAAGGGTGGACATTGACCGTGATCTAGGACACTCCCTATTCGATACCGAGAAGAATTGCTATCTCACAGAGGATGAGGCTGAGCCGTATTACACTGCTCAGTCGACCGGCGAGACCCTCCCCGGGAACATTGTGGAGCGAAACAAGCGCCTTACCGGTTGGCTGGGCATTCAACGTTACGCCGATCCGAACGATTACGGCATCGATTTTGTCCGTAACGGGCGCAAAATAAGGATTGCAGACAAGTCCCTCTTCTTCTACGACAATCCCTTTACTGGAGCGAAAGAACTTCAATACCCTGTTGAGCTCGGATCAACTATCGGTGGCCGTATCGTGGGTGAGCTGCATGTGGATTACTTACTGCCGGTCTATCAAAAGAACGACTTTAACAAAGAGGATACTTCATGGGCTCAGACGGTCGAGGCGATTTGTGGGGTGGGTCCGTTCCTGCCTCAAAGGCGTAAAGCATTGGGTTTTCCTCCGGAGGTTACTTCACCGTTGGGAGTGCTGGCAAATGCCTATCGCCGTGTCGACTCTGGAACGAAGTGTTTATTTGCGCCGAATGACAAGGCGAAAGAATACGCTGGATATTTTCGGAGCGGACGACGTGAGTATATTGATGATAGCCTTTGGTGGAAAGCCGCCCAAGAGGAAGACCAGAAACGTAGTACCGGGGGAACGAGGTTGACAACAGCGGTGAATCCAGGCGACGCGCCCTCCGACGATCCTAGTTCATACCTTCGGGGGAGTATGGGTTCAACTATCGGAAGCGGCAGCACACCTTCGATACCTACGGTGCCAAGTCCTCCTCTAGTGCCAGTGGTGACATCGCCTGCAATGGCGACATCTAAGCTTGATGAGCTTATTCGTAACTCTGCCCAAGTTGGGCAGCTAACTGGGAAATATAGCTTCGGCAGAGCAGCCCCACTAAATGTTCGGGCTTATGAGCTGAAGATCGGCACAGAAATTCTCGCAAACGGTGAGCGCAAGCCCTGCTTCTTTTCATCAAGCGGCATTGACTGCACTTTTGTTTACGACCCGGCGCATCCCGTCTTAGCACAGTTCCCAATCAGCCCAAAGGAGCTGCTGCTCCAATATCTAGCCGAGAAGCTAAAGGCCCGAGACAACCTTGCTGATGTGGTTGAGGTGTTCTCTACCCTCGTTCAGAACACAATGCCAGAGGCGAAGATTGACCGACAGTCATTACAGGATCGGGCGGCGAAGGCCTTTGCCACGTTGCGGGAAAAGATGGTCGATGCACTGAGACCGCAGGCTATTAGCGTACTGCAGTGTATACATGAGTCCACTGGCGACGTGGAGGACACCGTAAATCGGATGCTCTTCAACCCAGCGCTGATTCAACGCTTCCAGACATGTCAGGAGAGCGGATATGATGCGTTGGAGTACGTGCCGGAAAAAGCCCTCTTGCGCCTCGTTGACAGGTTCCCCGAACGGGTTTTCGATGGCAAGGTGGTCACTGCTCCATACACAAGTATTAGTTTCTCGGATGAGAAAGCTACGGAGCGGAGCCGTAATGAGTCAAAAGAGCGTGTTATGTCGTTCTTAAAGGACGCACTTCGGGTGATGGCAAATACAGGTTTTGGGCAGCGTGACTTGAAGAACGAGCTGTCTCGCGCCTCGCTGAGCATCGACTTTCTGTTGGGGGAGTTGGTGTGATGAACTTCTATACGCAAGACATTTCCGAAGGGAACAACTGGAAAGGCCTTGTACGTGCGGTAGCGAGAATGATGGCACATATCGGATGGAAAGACACTGCCGTTATTGACGGCTCTGGAGATATGGGGGCAGACTTATTGGCGATGCGCGACGAGGGGGGAAAGGTTCTTTCCTGGGTCGTTCAGTCAAAAGCGGTGGCGGGAGACAGATACATTGGGCCAAGTGCAATGCAGGAGGCGGTGACCGCCTTGTCCTTTTATGGGGCAGAAATAGCGGCCGTCGCTACTAATGGCGAATTCACGCACACTGCCAAGGTTCGGCAAAAACAACTGGAGACGCATGGCTATAGGCTGAAGCTTTGGAATGGGGCATTTATCAAGAATGTGATTGACCAAATGCCAAACGAAAGTGCAGCCCTCAGAGAGCTTCGACCCTATCAAGAAGGAATCGTCAACAAAGTAATAAAGGCTTTTGACGAAGGCGGTAAGAAGGCGTTTTATATTGTCGCTACTGGCCTAGGCAAAACAGTGATTGCAGCGACCATCACGCAGCAATTGTGGGAGCGCGGGTGTCGTCGCATTCTGGTGCTTTGCCATCAGACAGACTTGGCGCAACAACTTGAACAGGGCTTCTGGCCGCAGCTTACGAAAGAGGTTCCCACATCCGTCTTCTTTGACGGGATACCTCCTAAGAATACAGAGGGAGTTGCTTTCGGTCTATATCAAAGCCTGTACGGCTACCTACCGGGCATCGAAGAAAGCCGATTTGATGCTGTAATAGTTGACGAGGCACACCACGCGATGGCGTATGGGTTTAGGGCCTGCCTTGACCATTTGAAGCCGAGGTTTCTTATTGGAATGACTGCTACGCCCTGGCGGGGAGACGGGCAGAACCTCAACACTGTCTTTGGCGAACCGCTAGCCAAGGTCTCCTTAGTTGACGGCATGGCGATGGGGTATTTGTCAAAAGTGGACTACCGTATCCTCTGCGATAATGTGGACTGGGACGGCATGCTAAGTATCAGCAAACAGAAGCTCTCCATTAAGGACTTAAATAAGCGCCTCTTTCTCCCTCAGCGCGACGAAGCCGTTATCGCTGAAATTCAAAACATCGTCAATACGGTGCCGACCCCACGAATTGCAGTATTCTCTCCTTCGATTGAACACAGCAACCGTTTCGCAGCGATGCTATCAGCCGCCGGAGTCCCGACCGCCGCCTTGTCTATCACGGACAAAGCGGAGCGGCGCAAACGGCTCCTCGGTTTTTCGGCTGGAAATTATAGTGCGGTCACGGCAGTCGATGTGATGAACGAAGGCATTGACATACCGGATGTGAATATCCTCGTGTTCCTGAGGGCTACGCATTCAAGGCGCATATTTGTACAGCAGCTTGGGCGTGGGCTACGGCTTTCGGAGGGGAAGGACAAGGTTATCGTTTTGGACTTCGTCTCCGATATCCGAAGGATGGCGGAAATGGTCGGGATGAATAACGAGGGCAAAGAAAAAGGGCGAGAAAAAGAGATTTTGTTCTTAGAGCAAGGTTTTGTTTCCTTCTCCGATGCTAGGGTGGAGCGCTTTGTGAATATATGGATTGAGGACATGGCTGATCTCAGTGGTTCTGATGACGAGGTCAAGCTTACGTTCCCGGAGGGGTTCTAATGCCGAAAGCGTTGCCGACAGGTGTTGCGGCCCAGCTTAAACGAGCAGTATTCAAAAAGGCCGACCTACACGGATATGCCTTAAAAGGGCGCGTAGAGAACGGACGTTTTATGGACGACCTTGTTAACGATCCGGAGATTGGCGGCATAATTGGGGAGTATGTTGCAGCAGACAAGGTGAGGGTGTATATCAAGGACGGCATTCTCAACGCCTATACGAAGAGGAAGGCGGAACAAGTTCTTCGGGGGCACGACCCAGTCCAAGTTATCCGTAGTACATTCGGTGCGGGTGAGGTTGCCATTGTGGAGAATAAAGGAGAAATTGTCGTGGGCCGTTCCTCAGACGGACGATTCTTCATCGTTGGCAGGGGCACAGTGCTGAAATGGGAAAGTGCGCTTCGGAAAGTTCTTGAGTATATCGCCCGTCTCAAGAGGAATCACGTTGACGAGAATTACCCTTCCATATGTCTTCAACTGGCGGTCATTAACTATGGCATCACCGAGGGCGACAAGAACCAGATTACCAGAGCACTAATGGCCGTTGGCGTTAAGGTGTACTTCTGCTCGTCGTAATGTCGGGATGCGCCTTCAAACCACGATCAATCGAACAGGCATGTGTCGGCATCCTGCAACTGTCTGAGATGGAACAAGAGATAGATCCAGCCCCACCGCTTGACTGGAGGGATCGTCCGGTAAAGCATCGCCGTTGAAACCCACACACTCCCTTGCAGAGAGAGAGCCCGCAGTATGCCCACCGCCTGGGATCGGATTAAGCATTTGCACAACGGAAAGAGGCAGAAACCTACAGGCCAGCCGGGCTGGTGCTACATGGGGTGCCTCCTAACATCCCTTCTGGGTGACTGGACTCACCCAGAAGGGCTGCACGAACGCAGGTTGAGCGAGAAAAGCATGCCTGTGCCGTCCTAGCGGCGACTCACTTCTCGCCCTGTGTTGTCAAGCAGCACCGCCGGGTCACCCTCGTTGTTCCAAATGTGCGATCTCGTCCACACTAGCCGCCCTGGCCCCGCTGTTGCATTGGGGCCGCTGACAACCATGATGCTGGATCCCATAGCAATTACCGTGCCCGCGGGGAAGGTAAACCTTTGATTGCCGTTCTCGCTTACCAAAACCCAACCAGATATATCTACACTGGTTTGGCCGCGATTAGCAATAACCACTCGTTCTCCTGCTAAGTCCACTTCAGTGATGGCTACTGTTGTAGTTGCTGGCGGGGCAGTGGCCGCCCACAGGCCTTTGTTAGCATTGCGTGCTTCTCGCTCCAATGTCACAAACATCTCGGAGTACTTAACGTTCGGAGCAATTGTCATGATCCTTGCGAAGCCCTCTAGCAAGAGACGAGCATTGAACATCTTCGCCCTGACTTCTGCCACGGTGTCACTGGTCGGCTGTTCAAGCCAAATGTACGCCAATAGACGACCGAATCGGTCCCGTTCAGACACGTCCAGTTCTAGATGAACGGTTTTACCCTCTAGCTGTTGCCTGGTGAACGCCGCGGCTTCTTTGCCGAAGGGTTCGATCTCGGTGGTGCTCTCCGGAGTATCCACGCCGATCAGGCGCACCCTCTCCTCTTGCCCAGAACTGAGACGCACACGTATCGTATCGCCGTCGGTTATACTTGTCACTTGTACAGCTGAGGTGCGAATAGCCGTCGTGGCGGAGTCTACGGTGACGGTGCGAGTCTGTTCATTCCAGCCAACACGGGCACCCAAGCTCTCAGCAATGAACCTAGCCGGAACTAACGTGCGTCCGCCGACAATAGTCGGCGGCACATCCAGCGTGACTCTAGCGGTGTTGACGGTTGCAGACGGGTTGTCGATTTGCAGAGTGATGGTCGTTTCAGCCCTTCTCCCCGTAATAGTCCGTGTGGCATCATTCCACTCCACGGATGCTCCTAAGGCCTCGAAGATCGCGCGTAGTGGGACTAAGGTGCGGCCACTTCTGATGACTGGCGGCACATCCATTACCAGCGCTCTTCCGTTTACAACTACGCTAATGGGCTGCTCCGCTAACCCAAGTGAAGTAGTGAAGACTAGGAGCATCGCCACGGTAACCGCAGACAGTCTTCTAGCACCGTCTCTTAACAATGGATTTCCTCCTCCCGATTTGCGAACATGGCTCAACCTACCGAGCGGACGTTTCGCTAGGATTATCCCTTGGGCAACCGTGCTGGACATCAGCCCCATTATATCAAACGGGCGTTGCGTTTCAATCACGCAAGGTGGCAATCCAAGACATGTGCAGCACATTTAGAGCCGAGGAGGCTCCGATCTGGGATCTCGGGGAGATGGGCAGGACAGCAGGCTAGGTGATTGCAGGGAAGGAGGTTGCTAAAAGGTGTTTCAAGAAGGGATAGCGTTTCTTTTTAACTTCCTACTTGGCGCGGCGGTGGGGGCCACCCTACTAAGATTGTTAAGACGGAACGCCCCTAATTTCCTTTATCCTAGCGCAACAAGCACACTGGGGTACCGGGTGATAACTGGTGTGCTCACCCTAGGCGGAGGGATTCTAGGGGTAAAGTCTAACATCTCTAGCGCGCCCGCCGCATTGTTGGATATGGCCCACACAGGGAATCTGTTCGCTATAGTAGCCGTTGGTTTAATCATGGTGCTTTGCATGGTATTGATTACGAGGCTTATTGCTGGAGAACGGCACTCATGATTCACTTGACTCGTTAAAACAGGCATTAGAGATTTTTGTCCGCCGCTTGTTTTGTTGGCGTTTCCCATACCATGGGCGTTCGGCTCCTTCGCGAACCAACAGAGCGAGGAGGAGAACGGAGGTTGCGGCCGCAATCAGAGACAGTAGGCATCCTAATTTGACAGCAGTTTTGACAGCAACGCCGACGCAACATACTGCAATGCCCTGCTCCCTGCGCATCGGTCGATCCTCGGAAACCCTTGCTATAGCTGGACTTTGGAAGCGAACAGCTACACACTAGTACGTGTTGCAACCCCAAGCACCTAACTCTTAATCAGTGGGTCGCGCTGCCGGGTCAGTCAGCAAAAGTTCTACCAAAAGTTCTACCGTAAGCCAGCCAAGAGGGGCATAGACGAGCAGAACATGTGTTCGCCGAAGGGGCCAAAAAGCATTGCTATTGCTGACTCCAGCCGAGCCGACCGAAGGAGGGCAAAGAGCGCTCCCTACCTTGACACGGTAGAGGTCACAGGTTCGAACCCTGTTGCTCCCACCATAAGAACTAGGAACGCCAAGGGTTTTAAGCCCTTGGCGGTTTGATGCTATATTGCAACCATTACGTAGGCTTTGAAATAGTCTAGCGCTTGCGGTACTGATAACTTATGACGGCAGTAGGACATGCCGCAATGCAGTCAGCACATTGGTGGCAAAGCGTCGCATCTATTTCTGCAACCTCGGTCAGAGGGGTAACCGTGACGGCATTGGCAGGGCAAACCTCTTCACATTTTTGACAGCGGACGCAGCCTGTTGCCTTTACTGATACCGCGAATCTTGCATACTTTCCAGTGAGTCTGAGTAATGCTCCATACGGACAGACGAGATTGTGGAACACCCACGGTTTTAGTCGAAGCGTCATTATGAACGAAAGAACCAATAGTATCAGGAGGAATGGGAACTCGCGCTGAAGGATTTGTCTGAAAACAATCACCGTACTAATCATGAGTGCCAACACAAACCACGGCATATTAGGATTCCGGAGCCATGTAGGTATCGTGTCCCTTTGCCAATTCATTCGTTTAGCTACCTTTTCGGAGACTCGCATTAGTGTGTTCATTGGACATATATATCCGCAAAAATATCTGCCAAATAGCGCCGCAGTTAATAACCCAACCACGAAAACGGCTAGCCAAATCACCATATTGCCAGTGACAACTAATAGAGCAAACACTATAAAAAGAACTACTTCAACGGATGTTCTCGCTTTGGCCATAGTTCAACCACCCTTTCACTTCATTGAAAAGAGTATATACTAAGAGGGACTAAGAAAGTGTTACGGATGTAACGCTGCATAAACAATGGAGGCGACCCATGTTGCAGTTGCGTGAGGTCTCGATAATCAAAGCGCTCCCTGCTGATGTACTAGATGCTTGTCTACAAGATGGTAGCATAAGGAGCGTGTGCTATGAAAAAGACGCAGTGATTCACTTTGAAGGCGATCGATGTGACAGCCTTGAGGTTGTCGTCAAAGGGAGCGTAATGATTGAACGCATCGATGAGGAAGGCAATCTACTCACTATTGCAGAGTTTTCGTCAGGGGACATAATCGGCGGCAACTTGATGTTCTCTAAGGATCCTCATTATCCGTTCGCCGTCAGCGCAAAAACCGTAGTGGAGCTTGTGCGCTTTTCTAAAGAGCGTACTTTTGTTCTCTGTAGTCAATCCCCATATTTTCTGGAATGTTACTTGGAGTGCGTTTCGAGCCATGCCCTTACATTAGGCGATAAGATTAAGCACCACGTTAGAAGAACAATTCGCGAGAGGATCACTGCTTATCTCGCTAATGAGGTCAAGAGACAAGGTAGCTGCCATATCAAATTGTCGCTTACCAAGAAAGCCCTCGCAGAGAGAATTGGCGCCCAAAGGACATCGCTATCCCGAGAGCTACAAAGAATGAAATTAGACGGCCTGATTGATTATAATGCCACCCATGTTGTCTGTCAGAAGATATGGAGAGAGACACCCTAATGTGAAGCGGCAGGAGATGCGAGGCCGCTGGAATGTCTGTGGCAGGATGATTGAACGATACACCGTGGAAGGATGTGTTTGGGTGATATGCGATCGGAGCCTTAAGTTGCTCTATGAGAAAGCCAACCGCTATAAAGATCAGATTGCAGCAGCACGTCCGTTAAGCACACGCGAGGCCAAGAACCTCGACGAGTATTTCAAGATAGGGCTTACCTTCTCTAGCAACGCTCTGGAGGGCAACACGCTGACCATTACCGAAACGAAGGTGCTGCTTGAAGACGGGCTGACGGTAGGAGGCAAGCCTATACGAGACTATTATGAGGCGGCCGGCCACGCCAAGGCCTACGACTTTATGCTGACCTTAGCAAGAGACGGCAACACTCCGCTTTCAGAGGAGCAGATATTAAAACTCCATAAACTCTTCTATGCTCTCCTCGACGAAGACAACGCCGGAGTCTACCGTCAGGTCAGCGTCTTTATCTCGGGAACCGACTATGTGCCGCCGGGACCGGATGTGGTGCCTGCCGCGATGCAGGTTTTTGTGGCGGAAATGAATGCGCTGAGGGGCTCAGTTCATCCTGTCGAGTATGCGGCACGCCTTCACAAGGGCTTGGTCGACATTCATCCGTTTGTCGATGGTAATGGCCGCACGGCGCGCTTGCTCATGAATTTAGCGCTGGTCCAGGATGGCTTTGGTATTGCCATCATCCCGCCGGTGCTCCGCGGGGAGTATATCGATGCTCTGCGTGCGGCGCAACGGGCCAAAAACCCGGATGACACACCATTTTTCAGGCTCATCGCTGAATGTGTGATTGAAACTCAGAAGGACTATTGTCGGTTGCTCCAATTGCCGACGAAGGACGAAATCAGGGGAGGCTTGTTGCGCACCTGACAGCAGACCGTCTAGGGTCCGGCAGGCGCGGGCTTGACGCAGAACGATGGCATATGTACTACTGGGTGGGGAGCTGGTTTAATCCAAGGTGTTTCGCCACCGCTAAGAGCGAGTCGTGTATCCGGGCGTTTCGCCGCCGTTAAGGGCGAATTGTAATGCAACAGGCACGGGCCAGCCGTGCCTGTCGTTTTCGATGCAAGTCCCATTAGGGTATCCTCTAGTGGGTTTGTATGGCGTTGTCCCATACGAGTGGCGTCTCTTTTTCGGATATGTGCGCGTTAGCACTACTGAACAGAACACGGCTCGCCAAGAGTCTTTGATGCGTGACCTTGGCGTGGAGAAGGTGTTTGTTGACTACGCGAGCGGTAGGCACGAGCACCTCCACACTCAACAAACTCATCCTACCCAAAGAATAGCTCTGGTGGCAACACTGTCGCGGGCCAATGATAGTGTCGCGTGACGCTAATAGGCCCCTCCTTAAGAAGGGGCCTATACGGCGATGTCCACCTACTGCTCCTTTCGTCAAGAATAGTTGCCAAGTTCATAACATAATGTGCCCAGTATGTGGCACAGGGACAATAGTGTGACGTGACAACATAATAGGATAGTGATGTCAGGGAGCCATAAGGCTGAAGGGAGCGGCGCCCGCTCCCCTTCACTCAGCAAACACTACCTTGGCGGTAGTAGCTCCAATCCGTCGATGGCGCTTTGGATTTTGGCTCTGTCCCCAGTAGTCCACAACTCCCAGTTCAGAGCTTCATTGAGCCTGCGGACATTTTCGGAAATAATCCCGATTCTTCGATCTAACTCGGGGTCAACTCCCGGCCCTTTATAGGCCACGATAGCCTCTCCATTGACAGCACTAAAGTAGTGGGCATACCCGGCAACAGCAAACATGTCTTGTCTCTGCAATTCATCAGCTAGCCAGCGGCCGGCTGCTCTGGCTGCCATAATATGCCCTCCCGCGATCCGGATATGCTTGTTGTGTTCCTCAGGACTAGACGAGGCCGCAAGTAAGAAATAGGCATGGGCGTGGTACACAGACGCTGCAAAATTTTGCCCAATTCTGATCAATCGCTCACGGTCAACTGCCTTCCGCTCCTCGGCGCGGAAATACATGATGCCGCCGATTGCGACTAGCAACAGAACAACTACTACTGCACGCTTTGCCCAAACCATTTTCGCTTCCATCTTTGCACTCCCCGTTCTTTCGTCAAGATTAGCTGCCAAATACATGATATAATCTGCACAGTATGTGGCACAAGGACAATATTGTGACGCGATGACACAATAGGAGGGTGATGCTACTTGAGCACGGCGACTCGGCCACAGCATATATGTTACTGAAGGAAGCCTGCGAACTAAACAGACTGGCTAGGCGCTGAAAAGGTGGCGACATAAACTGGAACCTCCCTTCCGTATGAACGATTTTGCCTGCACATATACTACTTCTGAACGAAGGGAGTGTGATGTGGATGGAAGTCGTATCTATCGGAACCACTGCTCCCACCTACCTGCTGCGCGAGAGGCTGGCGCAGAAGCTGCAGTGTCTCGTGGACGAAGGCGTCACCGTAGAGGTGCTCGAAACTAGGGGCCGCTCGGTGAATAGCATCAGCGTTATGGTCGACGTTGCTCCGGAGAGCAGCTTCTCGTTCTCTGAGCTAAACCATTTGGGGCGACAGTGCACATCAGCAGCACTTGCCGACTTTTTGATTGAGGATTGGTGTCAGCGCAAGCTAGCGGAGATAATTCAGCGCGACTTCGGCTACTTTAGTGCCGAGGAGCGCCACAAGATTGAGCTCGTAACGGAACGCCTCCTGCAAACAGGGGGTCTAAGGTGGACAAAGCTCAGGGATACGATTGAGGAGTTTCTTGCCCACAACCGGCACATTAACGCGGATGGATTTCTCAGGTTTCGTATGCGGCATCTTCTGCCTGAACTTGGCGAAACAGTGAGTGAGGCGGTTGACGAGTTTCTCGTAGCCAAGGAGTACACCGAGTTCATACGTCTCTTGCGCTACTTTGTGGATATTCAGCAGCCGAAGTTGCCTTTGGTACATCTTGTGCTTACCGCCGAGGGCCGCTGCAACATTTTCGGCGTGGATGGTGAGCCTGTGCGGCACCAATATCTTGACGGCTTCAGCGGTGATGGGGATTGTGAATCTGACGTAAGTTATGAAGACTTGTTGATCAGTGCCTTGATTACGTTAGCACCCGCTCGGCTTATCCTGCATGGTAAGAACATACAAAGGGGGAACGAGCTCGGGGACACCATACGCAATATTTTCGATGGCCGTCTGACCGAATGCGACGTGTGCGAACTGTGTCGCCGAACGCGTTCAAGTGCGACACAGGAGGCGGCAAAGCCATAGTGCATATTAGGTAACGGTAGCCCCCCGAGGTCGGGGGGTTGTAAGTTTTTTGGCCTTGTGATAGCTTAGAACAGCAGAACGGAGGCCGCCTATGTTTCGCAAATTACCCAGAGATCTATTAATCATCTACTTTTCGCTGTTGTTCTTTGCCGTAGGCACGGGCCTTTATAGCGTTATTATGCCCGCATATATTCGCGAGCTTGGCGCAAGCGCGGTGGAGTTGGGGCTACTTAGTGCTATTGCCATGGCGATTGGCGCAGTGGCCGCGCTGCCGGGCGGAATATGGACGGATCGCTATGAGCGCAGGAGCCTAATGCTTATTGGTTGGGCAATGTGTGTTCCCGCACCTTTAATTTTCGCGTATGCGCCACACTGGATGTGGCTGATTCCCGGCTACTTTCTTATCAATTTCTCTATGTTTAGCACGAATGCTATGCAGGCCTACATGACCTCGCGGAGTTCACCTAGCGAGCGAAGCTTTGTCTTTGCTACCGTCCACTCTGCCTTTTCTGTCGGGATGATTTTTGCTCCGACGTTAGGTGGTTTTCTGGCCGAGCAGTGGTCCATGCGCGTGACGTTTGCGGCGAGTCTGCTCTTTTATGCTCTATCTGCCAGTATCCTGCTTAAGCTTGCGCCTAACCCGCCTACCGCCTGCCTAGCGAAGGCCCCGCTACGCCTTGACCCTCGCTTGTATCCGAAGCGGTTTTGGCTCCTGGTCGTAGTCTTTGTCGGGGTCTGGTACGTGATGTTCCTGCCGTTTAACTTTAACACGCCTTACTTGCAGGACGTAGCTAGGCTAAGCTTGCTGCGCATCGGTCTGCTCGGCTCGGTTGCAGCGGTTGGCGGCGCACTCTTGGCCCCTGTCCTCGGGCGCCTCGCCGACAGAGTCGGCACGTGGCGGGTGCTGGGCGGCTGCTTACTGGTTTTTGCTGTGTCTTATATTCTGCAGCTCCTTTATCCGTCGCCCATTGTGCTCGCCATTGTATTCTTTGTGCGTGGCGGCACCAATGCGATGATGTCGCTGATGACGGCTTTAGTAAGCGGCGTTGTAGAGGAGAAGACTCTCGGGATGAGCTTTGCCATGTACAATTTGGCTACCGGCTTCGCTACTGCCGTCGCCCCCTACACTGCGGGCTGGATGTACGCCGAGTCCGCGCAGGCACCGTTTATTGTGGCCGCAATTCTGGCACTGGTGTTTGGCGCAACCTTCTTGCTGGCCCCAAGCCGTTTGGCACATCGCTTCGCAAAACCTGCCGTTGACGAAGCGGTTTAGATGAGATATAGTATTTAAAAGCTTTGACGGAGGAAGGCTCGCACAGACGCCTCACCAGAGAAAAGGGCCATGTGAATTTAGCGGCTAGCGAAGTTCACAGGCTGAAAGCCCTTTAGGTGTATGCAGAGTCTACCACCTCCTGAGCTGCGGCCGAGCGCATTTCGTGTCAACGAAGGCGCGAAGGTTTGCCGTACACGTGCGTTAAGCGTTTAAGATGGGCCGTGAGTTTATATCGTGAAACTCACTCGGCCAACAAGGGTGGAACCGCGGGAATTACTCCTCGTCCCTGCTAAGGCAGTGGCACGGGGAGTTTTTGCTTTATCTAAATTTAACTTAGGAGGAAACAAAATGAAGAACATCAGTGTGTATCTAAGTGACGGCGCTAAGCGCGAACTGCCGCAGGGAGCAACCGCCCGCGACCTAGCCGAAGCCATCAGCCCACGCCTCGCCAAAGACGCCGTAGCCGCCAAAGTAAACAACCAAGTGGTCGACCTCGCGCGCCCCTTGCCGGATGAGGCACAAGTGCAAATCCTTACCTCCGACTCACTCGACGCGCTTGAAGTCCTGCGGCACACCGCGGCACATGTGATGGCACAAGCAGTCATTCGCTTGTTCCCAGGGGTTAAACTAGGCATCGGCCCAAGCATTAAGGACGGCTTCTACTACGACTTCGCCGTGTCCGAAACCTTCAAGCCCGAAGACCTAGAGCGCATAGAGGCCGAGATGCGCAAAATCGTGGCCCAAAAGAGCCCGCTTAAGCGCCACGCCATCAACCGGACCGAGGCCATCGAGATGTTTCGCAGTCAGAACGAAGTCTTTAAGGTTGAGCTTATCGAAGACCTGCCGGTTGACGCCGAACTCACCTACTACAAGCACGACGATTTTCTCGACCTTTGCGCGGGGCCGCATCTTCCCGACACGGGCTTTGTTAAAGCATTTAAGCTGCTCTCTATTGCCGGTGCTTACTGGCGTGGCGATGAAAAACGTCCCATGCTGCAGCGCATTTACGGTACGGCCTTCTTTAAGCAAGCCGCGCTTGACGAGTATCTGCACAGGCTTGAGGAAGCCAAAAAGCGCGACCATCGCAAGCTAGGCAAAGAGCTTGACTTGTTCAGTATCCAAGAAGAAGGGCCCGGCTTCCCGTTTTATCATCCCAAGGGCATGATTATTCGCAATGAACTGGAAGATTTCTGGCGCAAAGAGCACAGGAAGGCCGGCTACCAAGAGATTCGCACGCCGATTATCCTAAACCGCGTCTTGTGGGAGCGCTCCGGCCACTGGGCACATTACCGTGAAAACATGTACTTCACCAAAATCGACGACCTCGATTACGCGGTTAAGCCCATGAACTGCCCAGGCTCCATGCTCGTTTACCGCAATGGCTTCCACAGCTATAAGGACTTGCCCCTGCGGTACTGCGAACTCGGGCTCGTGCACCGCCATGAGCTATCGGGAGCGCTACACGGCATGGCGCGGGTGCGCGCCTTTACGCAAGATGACTCCCACATCTTTATGACTCCGTCCCAAATCGAAGCAGAAGTGGCGAGAGTTATCGCCTTAGTTCACAAGTTCTACACCATCTTTGACTTAAAGTACAGGGTAGAGCTCTCCACGCGCCCCGAAAAGGCGATGGGGGACATTGCGGTGTGGAACATCGCCGAAGCGGCGCTGGAGACTGTGCTTAAGGACAAAGGCATTAACTACAAGCTTAACCCTGGCGACGGCGCGTTTTACGGCCCAAAGATTGACTTTCACATCGAGGACAGCATCGGCCGCAGTTGGCAGTGTGCGACTATTCAGCTAGATTTTCAGATGCCGGAGAAGTTTGACCTTACCTACATCGGCGAAGACGGCGAAAAGCATCGGCCGGTAGTAATCCACCGCGTTCTCTACGGCGCCATCGAGCGGTTTATCGCTATGCTTATCGAGCATTTCGCGGGTGCTTTCCCACTGTGGTTATCGCCTGTGCAGGCTGCTGTGCTCCCCATAACGGACCGCGCGCGCGAGTACGCCGAGAAGGTAGTAGCAGAGCTAGAGGAAGCCGGTATCCGCGCGGAGCTAGACGCCCGCAACGAGAAAATTGGCTTTAAGATTCGCGAGGCGCAAATGCAGAAAGTGCCGTACATGCTGGTTATCGGCGACAAAGAAGTACAAGAGGGCACGGTAGCTGTGCGTACGCGCGAAGGTGGGGACCGCGGAGCTGCGCCGTTAGCCGAAGTTATCGCGAATCTCACCCAACAGATCAAGGACAAAAAATAGGAGTAAAGGAGGCAATGTTATGGCTATAGTGCACGTCTCTATTACGCCTATTGGCACAGGTAGCACTAGTATTAGCCCCTACGTCGCGGCGTGCCACGCGGTGCTACGCGCTAAGCCTAACCTTAAGTGGCAGCTTACCCCGATGGGGACAATCATTGAGGGTGAACTCAGTGAAATTCTAGCTGTCATTCAGGAAATGCACGAAGTGCCCTTTACCAAAGGTGCCCTCCGCGTCTCCACCCAAATAAAAATCGACGACCGCCGCGATAAAGAAGCCACCATGACTGCGAAAGTCGAGTCGGTCGAGGAGAAGCTTTAGGCCCGGCAGATTTGTGATATTTGTCACTGAAAAAGTGAAGTAAATCATCTAGACTGTTGTTGAACCAAGTTAAGTATTTGGAAGGAGCTACGGTCTATGATGTTTTGCTATCAGTGTGAACAGACCCCCAAGGGCGGCTGCACCAAGGTCGGCGTGTGCGGCAAGAACGAGGACATCGCGAGCCTTCAGGACACCACGATCTTTGGCTTGAAGGGCATTGCTGCCTATGCCACGCATGCGCGGCAGCTCGGCTACACCGACCCCGAGGTGGATGGTGTTACGCACGAGGCGCTGTATATGACGCTGACTAATTCTAACTTCAACCTAGAAGAGCACCTAGGCATGGCCATGAAGGTAGGCAAAGCAGCAGTTAAGGTGATGGACTTACTTGACCGCGCGCATCTTGACCGCCTCGGCGTACCACAACCTGTGGTCGTTTCGCAGGACAAGGTCGAGGGGCATTCTATCCTAGTCACCGGGCACAACTTGCTGGCGCTAGAGGAGCTGCTGAAGCAGAGCGAGGGCAAGGGGATTAACATCTACACCCACTCGGAGATGCTGCCCGCACACGGCTACCCGCACCTAAAGAAATACGCTCACCTCAAGGGCAATGTAGGTAAGGCTTGGTACGACCAACGCAAAGTATTCGAGGAGTTCCCCGGTGCAATTCTCGGCACGACCAACTGCCTGATGCCGATTAAAGGGACGTACTTCGACCGTTTCTTTTCCTGTGACGTAGCCGGACTTGAAGGCGTACAGAAGATTGTTGGCGACGACTTCTCGCCGCTGATCGAACGCGCCCTTGCCTTACCTGCCGCAAACGTAGACTCCGCCAAGACGCTGACTACAGGCTTCCATCACCAGACGGTGCTTGGTATTGCGCCTGAGATTGTCGCGGCAGTGAAGTCAGGTAAGATTCGGAGGTTCTTCGTCATTGCCGGGTGCGATGCGCCGGGGAAGGGTGGAGAGTACTACAGGACGCTCGCCACAAGTTTGCCACAGGACTGTGTTATCTTGACTACTAGTTGCGGCAAGTTCCGCTTTAATGATGTCGACTTCGGTGTCGTGCCCGGCACAAGCATTCCGCGCTACATCGACCTCGGGCAGTGCAACAACAGCGGTTCGGCGGTTAAGATTGCCGTCGCTTTAGCGGAGGCATTCGGCTGCGGCGTAAACGATCTGCCGCTTAGCATCGTGTTGTCGTGGTTTGAGCAAAAGGCGGTAGCTATTTTACTGGGGCTCTTTAGCCTAGGCGTGCAGAATATCTACATCGGGCCAAAGCCGCCGGAGTTTATTACGCCGGGAGTGCTCTCTGCTCTGCAGACACACTTTAACCTGAAGCTTATCGGCAACGCCGCTGACGACTTGGCTGCGATGCTCGGCTAGGGTGTGCAGAGTGAAAAGCCTGCCTCGGGTGTAGGGACGTGCCTGTGGCACGTCCGCGGACGTGCGAAACGCACGTCCCTACAAGGTCCTCCAGGCGACGACATCTAGGGCTTGACAGCCCTGCTCAGTTCGGAATATAATCGACGAGAACAAAGCAGGAGCCATCCGCTTCTCACCTCGTCGACGTATCGGCAGGTAAATAGTGCGCAGTTTTGCTGTGTTGCTTAGAGCGGGTGAATCAACCCGCTCCTTAAATTTGTACAAACTTAATTCCAGGAGGTGGATACCCCATTAACAAAGACGCAAAGACCGTTGAGCCGCAAGTAAACGAGGAAATCCGAGCCCGCGAAGTGCGCCTAATCGATGAAAATGGCGAACAGCTAGGTATTAAGCTGTTTCGCGAGGCCTTGCGCATTGCGCAAGAGAGAGGCCTAGACCTTGTTAACGTGGCCCCAACGGCCAAACCCATAGTCTGTAGAATTATGGACTACGGTAGGTTTAAGTACGAACAGAGCAAAAAGGAGCGCGAAGCGCGCAAGAAGCAACACATCATTAACGTCAAGGAGCTTACTTTTAGCCCTAACATTGACGATCACGACCTAGAAACTAAGGCGCGTGCCGCCACGCAGTTCCTTAAGGACGGCGACCGCGTTAAGGTCACGGTGCGCTTTCGCGGGCGCGAAGTTTCGCATGCTGAGCGCGGCAAGCAGGTGCTCGAGGCCTTCTATAGGTTAGTACAGGACTTATCTACCATTGACCGCGAGCCGAGGCTTGAGGGGCGGAACATGAGCATGTTCCTAAACGCCAAGAAACAACAGAGTTAATAGGAGGTCACACCATGCCAAAGGTTAAGACACACCGCGGCGCCGCCAAAAGGTTTAAGATTACCGGCACAGGCAAGGCCCTAAGGCGCAGCAACATGAAGAACCACCTAAACGAAGCGAAGACTTCCAAGCGTCTGCGCAACCTGCGCAAAACGCATCTTGTACACGCGACCGACATGGGTCGCCTCAAGGCGCTTATCCCCTACAAATTTTAGTGGCACAAAACACTGAGGAGGAACCACCATGGCACGTGTAAAGAAGGGCGTCACCGCTCGGGCTCGTCATAAGAAGATTCTCAAACTAGCCAAAGGTTACTGGGGCGCCAAGAGCAAGCGATTCAAGGTAGCCAATGAGCAAGTTATGAAAGCACTCTACTACGCCTTCCGCGACCGCAGGCGCAAAAAGCGTGATTTCCGCAGACTCTGGATTACCCGTATCAATGCTGCCGCACGCATTAACGGCATGTCTTACAGTAGACTTATGAATGGTCTCAAGAAAGCGGGCATCGTTATGAACCGTAAGGTGCTCTCAGACCTTGCAGTGCGTGAACCGGCTTCATTTGGTCAACTAGTCACCCTAGCTAAGCAGCAGTTCCAGCCGTAAAGATGGGCAGCCGACAGTGTAGAATAGCCCGGTTGCCATGTGAGGGCGTTATATGAAAATCGCGTTCTCCCGCATGAGTCCCGCGCAAATTCTCGCGTCAACCTTTCTCGGTCTCATTCTGACAGGGACAGCTCTACTAATGTTACCTTGGGCCTCTACGGGGGCCCCGGTTGGCTTTGTTGACGCGTTGTTTACGGCGACATCGGCGGTCTGTGTCACCGGCTTGACGGTCGTCGACACAGGCACTCGCTATACTTTCTTTGGACAGTTCGTGATAATGCTCCTAATCCAGTTCGGAGGTTTAGGCCTGATGACCATGGCTACGATGGTAGCCATGGTTCTTGGTAAGCAAGTCACTTTTCGCGAGCGCCTAATCATCCAAGAAGCCTTTAACCAGTTTTCTTTAGAGGGCATGGTGAAGTTGGCCCGCTATGTCGTCTTGGCTACGCTTACCATTCAGTCTCTTGCGGCCGCAGTATTATTTATCCGCTTTCAGTCGCAGTTTGGCACGGCGCGCGGTCTGTGGTTTGCGGTGTTTCACAGCGTGTCGGCGTTCTGCAATGCGGGTTTTGACTTGTTTGGGAACTTTCGCAGTTTAGAGATGTTTGCCTCCGACGTTACAGTAAATGTAGTAATGCTGACTTTGATCGTCTTTGGCGGCATCGGCTTTAGCGTGCTGGCTGACCTTTATTCTAAGCGTAGCCTTAAGGGACTGGCGCTGCACAGTGAGCTAGTCCTTAAGATAACCGCAGTGCTAATCGTGGCTTCGGCCGTCTTGATAGGTCTCTTAGAATGGAACGGCGCACTCGCTAACTACGACCTAACCGGTCGCGTACTTGGCTCTTTGTTCACGGCGGTCACGCCGCGCACAGCCGGCTTTAACACCGTACCTACCGGAGCGCTTAGCGAGGCCACGGCCTTAATCATCATCATGCTGATGTTTATTGGGGCGTCGCCTGCTTCGACCGGTGGCGGCATAAAGACGACGACCTTTGCCATGGTAGTCCTTACGGTCGTGGCCGCAGTGCGTGGGCAGGGAGACGTGGTTATTCGCGGTCGCCGTATTGCCCAGTCTGTAACTATTAAATGTTTGTCGATCGCGGCTATCTCGCTTGCCCTAGTGCTAACCACAACCTTCGTGCTTTTGTTGACAGACGACGCCTCGTTCTTAGATACTCTCTTTGAGACAGTCTCCGCATTTGGCACGGTGGGCCTAAGTCGCGGCATTACGCCTACTCTCAGCACCATCGGCCGCTTGGCCCTCATAGTAACTATGTTCGCCGGACGCGTAGGTCCCTTGACGCTAGTGCTAGCGATTATCGCTAAGCCCGACCCCTGCGCGGCGTCTGTTCGCTATCCCGAGGGCAAAATAATCGTGGGTTAGGTGGGTCAGTTAATTATGAAGCAGTTCGCCGTAATTGGGTTAGGTAGGTTTGGCTCGAGTGTAGCCAGAACCTTGCACGCAGCCGGCCATCAAGTCCTCGGCATCGACGAATCAGAAGAGCGCGTACGCCATAACCTAGACAACTGCACGCGCGCGGTCGAGGCTGACGCAACCGATGAACAGGCCCTGCGGGCCATCGGCATCCGCAACTTCGACACAGTCGTTGTCGGGGTAGGCGGCGACATTCAGGCAAGTATCCTGGTCACGCTTATGCTTAAGGAGCTAGGCGTAAAACACGTGCTGGCCAAAGCACAGAGCGAGCTACACGGGCGCGTACTCTACAAAATTGGGGCAGACCGCGTTGTTTTCCCCGAGCGAGATATGGGGAGCCGCGTCGCCAAGAGCTTAATCGCCTCGAATATCTTAGAGTACATTGAACTCGCTCCGGATATTAGCATTCTTGAGTTTATGGTAGGTCCCGCGATGGTCGGGCACAGCCTGCGCCAGCTGGATTTTCGCAACAAGTATCAGGCGAACATCATTGCCGTTAAGCGCGGCGATGAGTTTAGCTTAGCACTGCGAGCGGACGAGCGTATCGAAGAGGGCGACGTGCTCGTAGTCGTGGGTAAGAACGACGACCTCAGGCGCCTTGAGCGCTATTGAGTTGGAACCGCTAGTTGTCACATCGCCTGACAACCGTTGGGTTCGCTTAGTCCGCAAACTGGCGACAGCACAGGGGCGAGACAAGCAGCAAGCCTTTGTGGTCGAAGGCTTAAGGGCTGTGCGTGAAGTAGCATTGTCCGGCGCGACGCTCGCCATCCTAGTCGACACAGCCGTTTGGCACGACGCAGACATTGCCGAGCTGGTGCAACTGGCGCGTCCCGCTCCGGTCATCTCGGTGGCCACCGAAGTTCTCCTGCCGCTGTGCGACACGAAAACACCGCAAGGTGTGTTGGCGGTGGCCAGAAATGTTGACGTTTCACTTGACGCGGCTCTGTCTGCCACCCCGCCGCTGGTGGTGGTGTCGGCAGGGCTACAAGACCCAGGCAACATGGGAACGCTTATTCGTTTGGCGGACGCGGTCGGCGCGGGAGCATTTGTCGCTACGCGCGGTAGCTGCGACCTATACAATCCCAAGGTGGTACGCTCTACCATGGGTTCGCTCCTGCACCTGCCGCTTTGCCGTGACGTAGATGACAGCCTGCTGGTCTCTCGGCTATCTTTGGCTGGCTACAGCATTGTCGCCGCCGACACGCAGGGTGAAGCTACATACTGGGAAAGAGAGTATAAGCGCCCCTTAGCTGTGGTATTTGGCAATGAAGGTAGCGGCCTAGCGGAGCTATGGCGGGAGAGGGCAGAACTTGTACGTATCCCCATGCCAGGCAGGGCAGAATCCCTTAACGTTAGCGTAGCAGCAGGAGTGTTGCTCTACGAAATTCTCAGACAATGGCGCGCGACTTTGCCCTCACCTCCTTGTAGCTGACAGTCTTCCATGCTATACTCCCTCTAGGAGATAGGAGAGGGTGTGTCCGCGTGAGAGTGTTGACCGCCGCTTTTTACTGGAGGGTGTTTGAGAGTACCGGGTCGATTTTTGCGTATCTTATGTACAGGAAGCTTGTATTTAATTAACTCAAAGCTTAGATGAAGCTTAACTCGCTTCGGAGCTGCGCTCTGCCGTGTGGCGACGTTACCCGCGGCCTCGTCCCTACAGGGATGGGGTCACTTTTGCTTAAAGGAGGAAAGTATCATGGAACTTATCGATAGACTGGAAAAGGTCGCCGCAGTCGCCTTGGACGCAATAGCCAAGAGTGACACTGTAGCCGTTCTGCAGGAACACCGCGTCAGGCTCTTAGGGAAAAAGGGGGAACTCACGGCTATTCTGCGCGCCATGAGCGAACTCGCACCCGAGGATCGTCCGCGTGTCGGACAGCTAGCCAATGCGCTACGTGACCAGATTGAGGACGCACTGCTAGCTAGGCTAGGGGAACTCACTGCGCTGGAGTTAGAGGCCAAACTACAGGAGGAGCGCGTCGACGTGACTCTCCCTGGGCGGCAGCCCTACTTCGCCCATGCCCACCCGCTTAGCCGCATCATCGAAGAAGTGACCGACATATTTCTGGGGCTCGGTTTTAGCGTCGCCGAAGGCCCGGAGATTGAGAGCGAGTACTACAACTTTGAAGCCCTTAACGTACCGCCTCTGCATCCGGCGCGCGATATGCAAGATACTTTTTACTTGCGTGACGGGCGCGTGTTACGCACGCAGACTTCTCCCGTACAGGTGCGCACCATGCAGGCAGTGAGCCCGCATTACCCCATTCGCATTATTAGCCCCGGCAAAGTATACCGACGTGACGACGACGCTACGCATTCGCCTATGTTTCACCAAATAGAGGGCCTGGTCGTCGACAAAGGAGTTAGCCTCGCCCACCTAAAATCGGTACTACTGATGTTCGCGCGGCAAATGTTTGGAGCTGAGCGCGAGATTCGGCTACGTCCGAGCTATTTCCCCTTTACGGAGCCGAGTGCCGAAGTTGACGTTTCATGTGGCACGTGTGGGGGGCTTGGCTGCAGGGTCTGCAAGGGTACAGGCTGGGTAGAGATTCTTGGCTGCGGCATGGTGCACCCAAACGTGCTTGCTATGTCGGGTTATGACCCGGAGTCAGTCAGCGGCTTTGCTTTTGGCATGGGGGTTGAACGCATTGCCATGCTTAAGTACAACGTGGAAGACCTGCGCCATTTCTTTGTTAATGACGCGCGATTCATCCGGCAGTTCTAGGAGGTGAGGGAATGAAAGTCTCTTTGGCTTGGTTAAAGGAATGCGTAGCGGTAGAACAGACCGCCGTGGAACTAAGTGATATGCTCACCCATGCGGGTATCGCCGTGGATGCGGTAACAAAGGTAAGCCTGCCCTCCGCACAAGCGGGCGCTGAGTTTACCGATGAAGTGCTAGAGCTTGACCTAACCCCTAATCGCTCCGACTGCCAGAGCATCCTCGGAGTAGCCTACGAAGTGGCGGCGCTTACCGGCAAAGCCATTGCCGAGCCTGCGAGTGTGAGCATCGGCCAAGCTGTACCGAGTAGTCCTTACCTGAGGGTAGACATAGAGGCCCCAAGTCTCTGCCCCGGCTATCTGGCGTTAGTCCTAGACGTCGTGGTAGGTGAGTCGCCGCTCTGGCTTAAGCAGAGGCTAGAGAGTGTGGGCCTTAGACCTATAAACAACGTGGTGGATATCACCAATTTCGTGATGTGGGAGCTAGGTCAGCCTTTACATGCCTTTGACTACGACCGTATTACCGGACAGCGCCTGCTGATTCGACAAAGCCAGCCCGAAGAAAGCCTAAAGCTCATTGACGGGTCATCCCAGCTACTGCCCGCAGGCACGCTGGTCATTGCCGACGCCGCACGCGCTTTGGCGATAGCCGGGGTCATGGGCGGTATGGACAGCGAGGTTTCGCTTGGGACGCGGCGCATTGTGCTTGAATCGGCGCTGTTTGAGCTCACCGGTATTAGACGCACTACGCGCGCTTTGGGGCTACGCACCGAAGCTTCCGCACGCTTTGACAAGGGAGTAGACCCAAGCGGTATAGTGCGCGCCTTGCAGCGCGCCGCCTACCTGTTTGAGTTGTGCGGTGTAGGCCAAGTGGTAGGCGAGTGCGTAGGCCGGGAACCGGTGTATCTGCCCTATTGGCAAATACAATTGCGCCCCGAGCGTGTAAACTCCTTGCTTGGAATCGACCTCTCGTTAACGGCTATGCAGTCGATTTTGCTGCGCCTCGGTATGCCGGCGGAAATCCGTGACGATACTTTAGTCGTATCCGTCCCCGTGCGGCGGGGCGATGTGCGGCAGGAAATAGATTTGGTCGAAGAAATCGGGCGCATCCACGGGTTTGGCAACATACCCACACGCGCTCTGCAGGGAGAGGTAACCCAAGGGCGTTTGAGCGAAAGCCAGCGCTTGTCTCGCGCCCTGCGCCGCACGCTGCTTGCTCTAGGCCTCGATGAGGTCATCACCTTAAGCTTTTATGATGCTGCTCACAGCGAAAAATACATGCTCCCCGCGGAGCACCCCTTCCGCCGTCTCGTGGCGTTAGCCAACCCGCTCAGTCGAGAAAGAGGCGTGCTCCGCCCCACACTCCTGCCGAGTATGGTTGAGGTGCTAGGCTACAACCAAGCGCGCCAGATTAAAGGCATGTCCGTGTTTGAAATGTGCACTGCGTACTTGTCTCATGCGGATGAGCCCGTGGAACAGCAGGTCCTCTGCCTAGGCGCATGCGGCGAGCAAAGGGGCAATTGGACTCAGCCAAGTCAGCCGTACGATTTCTTTTATCTCAAGGGTATAGTGGAGACGCTATTGCCGGAAGCGATTTTTATCCTAGGCAAAGAGCCGTTTCTGCACCCGGGCAGGCAGGCCGAAGTGTGGCAGGAGGGGGTTAAGGTCGGCTATCTCGGCGAAATCCACCCCGCAGTCGGCTTGAAAGAGAGAACAGTAGTGGCGGAGCTAAGCCTAGCGAGTGTGCTGCGTACCCCGCTCGGGCAACCGTCTTACCGGGGCCTTAGCGTGAGCCTGCCCGTAGAGCGCGACATCGCTTTCGTGGCAGACACGAACGTCAGCGCGGGGGATATTATGGCGCGCATCCGAGAGACCGGCGGCGCCCGCCTCGTCGGGGCCACGCTGTTTGATGTCTATGTAGGCGCGAACACGCCGCCCGGCACGCGGAGCCTAGCCATTCGCCTGGAGCTAATGCCTGCGCAGGGGAGCTTTACCGAAGCCGAGCTTAGCGCCATTCTCGGCAAGCTGCGGCATGACTTGGAGCAAGCTTTCGGCGTTGTTTGGCGAGTCTAAGCAGGACTTAACAGGCTTTTGGCGTATGTAAATGAGAGGGAGGCGGCGATAGTGGAGACAAAGGAAACTGTGAAGCTAGACATTTACGGCCAGACACTGCAATTGCGCTCTGCTGCGCCGGCCGAGTTGCTGCGCCTTGCGCGCATGCTCGACAAACGCATGCGCGACTTTGCCGAGCAGTATGAACGTATCAGCGTCACCCAGCTAGCGATTTTGGCCGCCCTTAGTGCTGCGCGTGAAGCGGCGGAGGCCGAGCGCGAAAAAGCGGAGTTAACACGCCGCATCAGCGTATTAGAGCAAAGAATAGCGCTCCTAGACCAAGCAGAAACTAGTCCGTCTCGGCACTAAGGAGGGGTAAGCGTGAACCTTAACGCGCTAGACTACGGTCTCTTGCTTGTGATTGGCTTTTTTACCTTGGTGGGGGGAAGTCGCGGCCTAGTGCGCCAGCTCTTTGACTTAGCGGCCTGGGCCTTGTCCCTGTACTTAGCATTCCTTTTAGGCCCGGCGGCGGCGCGCGAACTTAACCGCATCTTTGCGCTCGAGGCCTACTTGAACCAAGCGCTTGGGCCGCTGTGGGGGGACTTCAACCTTGGAGCGTCAGCCGTAAACGCGCTTGGCTTTATCGCCGTGCTTATTGTCGTGAAGCTAGTTGTGGAACTTGTCGCCAATATGGCCGACCTCCTTGCTAAGCTGCCGATCATCGGCACATTTAACCGAGTCGGCGGCTTGGCATTTGGCTTGGCCAAGGGGGTCGTCATAGTATTCGTTGTATCCATATTGCTTACGGCTCTGCCGATGGGCGGGTTTGAAACGCACGTCGCGAACTCAAGGCTAGTAGACGCCGTCCTTAACCTTAGCCCCGCACTCACCGCAGAAATCCGCGGCATCATTGCCGACGTGCGGCCTTAGCGAAGCAAAAGGGACGGAGCTTTTTGCTTCAGCCATCAATCAAGGGAAGTGAATCAAATGAACGAACGCACCCTGCGGGTGCTTGAGTTAGATAAAGTTAAGCATATGCTTAGTCAACATGTCTCGTCCGGTTTAGGGCGCGAGTTGGCGGAAGGTCTGCTGCCCGTCACCGAACGCGAGAGAATCGACTGCTTGCTAGACGAAACAGCCGAAGCGCGCACTATTAGCCGAACCGAGGATTTCCCGCTGCGTGGCCTCCGAGACGTGCGGGCAGCGGTGCGCCGTGCGGCTATAGGCGCCGTAGTGGGCGGCGAAGACTTGTGGCACGTAGCTACAGTGCTTGGAATTGTGCGACGCGCCCACCGCTTTTTTGCCGAACGCAACCATCACTATCCGCTCTTGTCCGCACATGCTGCACGGCTTGTTCCCTTGCGCACGTTGGAGGAACAAATCCTCGGGGCGATAAGTGAAGAGGGCGAGGTACTAGACCGAGCCAGTTCGGAGTTGCAGCGTTTGCGGCGCGCAATCAGCGATGCGCAGCGCGAGGTTAAGCAAAAACTCGAGGGCATGCTGCGCTCCTCTACCGTGCAGAAGTATCTGCAGGAGGTACTCGTAACGATGCGCGGCGACCGCTACGTGCTACCGGTAAAGTCTGAATACAGGGCGCAGGTTCCCGGGATTATCCACGACCAGTCTGCCAGTGGCGCAACGCTGTTTGTTGAACCGATGGCCGTAGTAGAGCTAAACAACAAACTCCGCCAGCAGAGAGTCGCAGAAGAACAAGAGGTAGAGCGCATCTTGCGCGAGCTCTCCGCGAGTGTGGCCAGTGCGGCGACGACAGTCCTAGCAAACCTAGAAGTGCTCGCTTGGCTCGATTTCTCGCTCGCCAAAGGGCGGCTCTCCTATGATATGCGCGCCGTGCGGCCGACTTTAAGCGACGATAACGCCCTCCGGCTCATACAGGCTAGGCACCCCCTCATACCCAGCGTCGACGTGCGGCCTATCGATGTGCGCCTGGGGCAAAGCTTTTCCGTGCTCTTAATTACCGGGCCAAACACAGGTGGCAAAACCGTTACACTAAAGACCATTGGCCTTCTCTCGCTAATGGCACAATGCGGCCTGCACATTCCCGCGGCGGAGGGTAGTCAAGTCGGGGTCTATGACAGCGTCTACGCGGATATCGGTGATGAACAAAGCATCGAACAGAGTCTTAGCACCTTTTCGTCGCATATGACTAACATCATCCAGGTCATCGAGGCAGCGGATTGCGCTTCGCTGGTGCTACTTGACGAGCTGGGAGCAGGTACCGACCCGACGGAGGGCGCTGCGCTAGCCATGGCAATTATCGACACCTTCCTGGCGCGGGGCACGCATGTCGTTGCCACCACGCATTACAGTGAGCTAAAAGCCTACGCCCACACCAAGCGCGGCGTACAGAACGCCAGCATGGAGTTTGACGTGGAGACGCTTCGGCCTACGTTTGTGTTAACGATTGGGCTGCCGGGTAAGAGCAACGCCTTTGAGATTTCGGCACGCCTGGGCCTTGACACTAGCATTATCGCAGACGCGCGCCGCTATCTTACGCACGAAGCCCTTAAGGTCGAAGACCTGATTCGCGGCCTAGAAGCTAGCCGCAAGGAGACTGACGAGGCCTTGCGAAAAGCGATTGTTAGAGAACGCCAAGCAGAAGCGCGATTACTTGAAGCAGAACAACAAGCTAAGCTGCAGCATGAAAAGACGCGCGAAGTGCAAAAGCGCGCTGCGGAGGAAGCCAAGGTTTTGGTGCGCCGCGCCAAACATGAGATTGACGCACTTCTTGAGACACTAAGGCAAGCCGAGAAGGCAGGAGCGACACAGGACCTTGCGCAGACAATCGAGCAAGTCAGGCAACGCCAGCGCGAGATTACGCGCGAAATAGACGAGCAGGTTGAGGAAGATGCGGTAGCCACGCTGACAGCCAATGCGCTCCCGGAAGAGGCGATTGCCGTCGGCGACGAAGTTCTGGTATTGCACCTTAATCAACGGGGCAGAGTGCTGCAGGTGTCAGCGGGTGGTAGCGTTACCGTGCAGTTAGGTGCGCTGCGCACTCAGGTTGAGGCTAGGCAGGTCAAGAAGGTGGCCGAAAAAAAGAAGCGTGAGACAGGTGAGCGGGCAGGCTTCCACAGTGTGGACATTACAGGACACAACATCAAGCTTGAACTCGACCTGCGCGGCTTTACGGTAGAAGAAGGCGTGCAGGAAGCGGATAAGTACCTTGATAGCGCGCTCCTTAGGGGTCTTGGCCAAGTGCAAATTATCCACGGCAAAGGTACTGGCGCGCTGCGCGATGGCATAAGGGACTTTCTTAGGGCTCACCCGGCAGTAAAGAGCTTTCGCTTAGGGCAAGCCAACGAAGGCGGCTCAGGTGTTACGGTAGTAGAGTTAAAGCGATAAACTAACTCCCCGGAGGCGTACTGCTGCCGCCGTTTGTAGGCGGTGCGCGGTGCACCGGGCATTGCTCAAACGGTACTTGGCGGGCGTGGTCGACTGGATGGAGTCGGTTGCCGCCGGTGTCAAAGACTTCGGCATATGGTTCGCGACGCACCCTCAGCTGCATTGTCACCGAGGCAGGCGGGCAGTATGGGCCGGCTAAAGCGTTAGATTCATTGCAGATAGCGACCATCACGTGCATGTCGCATGGGTCTTCGGGTCGCGGCTCAGTTCCGCGAATAAACCAGTCGTGGGCAATGTCTGCAGAAGGGGTAAGTGCCGAAGGATACTTGCCTGACAAGCGTGAGAAGCGTTGTCGCACCAGCCCTAGCCTGCGTGGGGGGCCAAAAACGCCGTACTCCTCGTACCACTCTGTCTGGAAGGTGGGGAAGGCAGTCACGTTTATCGCCCTGTAGTAATGGGACAAAGTGCGCCCAAAAATGGCTGTGGCGGTGCCGCTGCCCACGGCGTTCGCTCCCGAGCTTGGCATGCCTCCGCGAGCCCTGTTGTCGCTGACGCTTCCGGCGGTGGTGTGGATGGACCTGGTAGGATGTGGCGGTTCGTTTGGCCGCACTTGGCGTGGCGAGCCTGTGCTACTGTCGTCGTGTCCTAACCAGACGCCGCCTGTAAACTGCGGGTTGAAGCCGACGAAAACAGCATCCAAGTTATCATTCGTGGTGCCAGTCTTGCCCGAAACTTGCCCGGCGAACCTGCCCATGGTAGCGTTACGCAAGCCGAAATGCCCAGTTCCTACGACTCCCCCTTGCGACTCAACCGTGCCGCGCATGAGGTCTGTCATAAGCCAAGCCAATTGCTCGGTCAGCACAATTCTGCGCTCCGGTGGTCTTGCCTCATAAAGGACGCTGCCGGTGCGAGAGGTGATACGCAACAACGAGTGAGGAGCTACATATACTCCACGGTTGTTAAATACGTTATAAGCCGCGACCATTTCATGCAAGGTAAACCCTTTAGTTAACCCGCCTAAGGCCACAGATAGGCTGTCGTTATCATTGCTCCGACCGGTTCGCTCGAATCTAAGTCCTAGCATCTCCGCCCAATTCAGCGCTCTTTGCCAGCCAACGGATTGGAACAACTTCACAGCCATAACGTTGAAGGAACGCGCCATGCCCGTTCTAAACGAGGTGTGCCCATGGAATGTATTTACATCAAAGTTGCGGGGAGAAAACTCCGGTGCCGTAGGATCTCCTGTGGGAAAGGTGACGGGCGCATCATCAACCGTGCTGGCAATGGTTCTTCCTCCAAGAGCTAGTGCTGGCCCATAGACGACCAATGGCTTAATCGCCGAACCGGGCTGGTTCTGTTCGCGTGAGACGCGGTCGATGCCGAATCGCCCTACCATGTCGCGCCCGCCTAGCCACACACGGATAGCCCCGCTGCTAGGTTCAATAAACAAAGCAGAGACTTGTGGTTGCAGACCGCTCAGCTCAAGTTCACCGCGCGGGTTGCGCGTGAAGCGCGCCCACTCAAAGTCAGGAGACTGTGCAAGGCGTCTGATTTCAAGGTTGGGGTCGGTGTCCCGGGCATGCCGACGCAGTCTTTCCAATACACCATTTGGCTGCGTAAAAATTTCCAGTGCAGCCTGCTGTGCTGCGCGCTGCATGGTCAGGTCAAGCGTTGTGTGAATCGTTAGGCCGCCGCGAAGAATGTAGTCATCGGCCTCTTGTTCACTTATCCTTTGGGTGTTCACGATCCATTGTCGCACCTGTGCTACGACATGATCCACAAAGTAATTGGTTAGGCTTGTCTCGGGTTCATGTTGCCGCGCTCTAGCTAGGGTGATCTGTGTGTCTAACGCGGCCTGCCTCTGTGCTTCCGTAATGCGCCCGTGCCTAACTAGTTCACTGAGAACAAGCCGTTGGCGTTGCATTGCAGCCTCCATATTGCCTTCACGTGGGCGCCACGCGTTAGGAGCCGGAATAACGCCCACTAACATTGCGCTTTCAGCAAGAGTGAGGTCAGATACGTTTTTCCCAAAGTACTGCTGGGCAGCTGCCTGAAAGCCGTACGCTGACCCTCCGAGGAAGATTTCATTAAGGTATGCTTCGAGGATCTCGGCTTTGGTGTACTTTTGTTCTAGGCGAAACGCTACATAGATTTCCCGCACTTTACGTCGCACAGAAAACCTTAAGTCGTCCAAAATGCGGTTGCGTGCCACCTGCTGCGTGATAGTACTTCCCCCTTGGCGGTCCTGCCCGGTAGCTGTGAGCCAAAGTGCACGCACAAAATCACGGGGAGAAAAGCCAAAGTGCTCATAAAAGCGAATGTCTTCCATAACGACGACTGCTTCAACTAGGTGTTCCGGCATCTGTGCAAGCGGGACGCTAATACGGTGCTGTACAGCATGCAACTGCGTAATGACTTCGCCGTGCACGTCAAGTACAGTTGAACTTTCAGCGGGACGCGCTGCAGTCAACGTGGGGCGCTCTAGGTCATACACCAGAGAATATCCATAGCCAAGCCCTGCGGTCAAAGTAACGAAGGCAATGATAACGCCCCAATAAAGCGCCGTCAGCAGCAACCGCACATGATTGCGCCGCGGCTTCATTTTAGGTTTCGTGGCCATTTGTTGCCCCCCTTTGACTTTCATTATACCATCACTTCACATGAAGGAGTATCATACCGAACCAAACCCACCTCAATGACGTGACGTTGTCACGTACAGATGCGCTATGACATAAAATAGCGAGTGGGGGTGAGGAAGTGGTTCTTCTTACGAAAATGCCGCGTAAATCTCGCAATCGAGGCAGATTCTATTTCTTCCTAATACTTCTGCTTGGCGCATCGCTTATCACTTTTATTGACAGCCAGCTTAGACCTGCCCTCATTGCAATCGCTGAAGTGCGAGCTCACCTTTTGGCCACCCAGGCACTAGCGGAAGCTGTGCACGAGGCTACCGGCGAAAGTCTTGCCTACGACCGCTTCATCACAGTCCATACTGATCAAGCTGGCAGACCGACTTGGGCGAGGCTAAACACGGTGGAGGTGAACCGCCTAGTTACCCGCACGACGCGGCATGTCCTGGCGACCCTAGAAGCATTGCGCGAGGAAGACATAGCCATTCCGCTGGGGCAAGCGTTTGGTAGCGCTCTCTTTGCTCATGTCGGCCCGGCGGTGAACTTTCGCATAATGCCTGTCGGCACGGTTAGCATAGAGGTAACAGACGCGTTTGAATCGGCAGGAATCAACCAGACGCGCCACAAAATCTACTTAGAGATTTTTGCTGACCTTAGAATCGTGGTGCCTCTGCTGCAGCGAACCGTAAGCGTGCACTTAGAGGTGCCTGTGGCTGACGTAATTTACCTTGGCATTGTGCCGGAAACAGTCGTCAATCTGCCATTTCCCTTGGGGGCGGGCTTTGTTGTTCCCCCCGCAGGCGAGCGACCGCCCCTGCGGCCTTAGCAGGAAACAGCGCTCGGATGTCGAATCATATATTAGGTGCCAGAACCCAAGGCCTGCCTTGGGTTCTGTGCTTGGGAGGAGACACACGTTGCGGATTGAGGACATTTTCGCTGCAGGCGGGCCTATCGCGAAACATCACCCAGCTTATGAAGCAAGGCGGCAGCAAGTGAATATGGCCAGTGCTGTGGCCACTGCACTATCCCTAAAGCGCCATCTGGTGGTGCAGGCAGGCACCGGCTTAGGCAAGACCTTCGGCTACTTAATACCCGCCATCATCCATGCACGCACAGCTAAGAAGCGCATCGTCGTGTCGACTAAGACGCTTAATTTGCAGGACCAGATTTTCAAGAAAGACATCCCCTTCCTGCAACAGGTGTTCAGTGCGAGCCTGCCTTTTGTCGCAGTCCTCGCTAAAGGACGGAGCAATTATATCTGTCGCCGCAAGATGGAGCATATAAGAACGTTTGATAGGGGCTTATTAACGCAGGAGAGCCAAGTCAAGGAACTTAGGGAACTGCAGCAATTACAGAACACTAAGGAGTTTAACGGTGATCGTGAGTCCTTGCCCTTCCATCCCGCCGCAGATTTATGGCAACATGTGTGCGGCGAGGGAGAGAATTGTCTGCGGCGCGCCTGCACTTACTTTGCAGACTGTTTTTACTATATTGCGCGGCGCTCACAGGCGCAAGCAGATATTGTGGTTGCCAACCACGCCTTGTTTTTTGCCGACCTAGCCGTGCGCAAAGACGCAGGGTTCCTGCAAGAGCAGGCCGTGTTAGAAGACTATGAAGCCGTGGTCTTTGACGAGGCCCACAATCTTGAAGACGTAGCGACAGATTTTTTCAGCCGACGCGTTTCGCCGGGTGATATTCGCCGCGCCGCAGCCGCCATTAACGCAGGGCTGCGCGGAGCTATGTTGTCTGACAATGCGCAAATGGGTCGCATAGTAGAAGCTATCTGCCAGAAATTAGTGCGCGAGGGCGATTTCTTCTTCGCGCAGTTTGAGAAGCCCGTGCGCCTTTTGGCTACCGACAAGTACCCTCATGTCCTAAAGATTCACCTCGTCGAGCTAATTCAAGCACTTGCAGAGCTAACGGCAGGGGGAAGCGAGCAGCAAACTGCTTTGGCGACGCAGCTGTGTCAGCGCCTTATGCGAATTGACGACAACCTGGAGTTTATTCTGGAACGACGGGGTGGCGACGAGGAGTTTGCCTATTGGGTGGAGGTAAGCGAAGAAGGAGTGGCGTTAGTCGCCGCACCTGTCTCCATGGAAGAAGACCTGCGCGAGCACATTTTTACGCGCATCCCCGCAGTTGTGCTTACTTCGGCGACGTTGTCCTCGATTCTGCTCCGGCGCGTGGGGCTTGGCAAGTGTGACCTCTTGCGCCTTGACTCGCCGTTTGACTACGCTAAGAACGCCTTGCTTTACCTGCCAAAGGACGCTTCGGACCCGCGTGAAGAGACTTTCGATGCCTATGCCGCCATGAAGATTCAAGAAATTGTGCGCGTGACGCGTGGGCGAGCGCTAGTGCTTTTTACCTCTTTCCGCTCCATGCAGGCCGCATATGAACGCCTTGCCTCAATGGAAAGCGACGGATTCACCCTGCTTATGCAGGGAAGCGCCTCTCGCAGTACTTTGATGCACCGCTTCACGACGTCACCGCAAGCCGTGCTGTTGGCTGTAGCTAGCTATTGGGAAGGAGTTGATGTGCCCGGCGAGGCCTTAAGTTGCGTTATTCTAGTAAGACTGCCTTTCGGTGTCCCAACAGAACCAATAACGCAAGCACGTATTGAGCATATGCAGCGCAAGGGCGAGGATGCGTTTAGTGCTTATAGTCTCCCGCAGGCTACACTTAAACTTAAACAGGGCTTTGGCAGACTGATTCGCACCGCCGAAGACAAAGGTGTGGTGGCCATACTCGACGGGCGCGTGCAAAACAAAAGTTATGGTCGAGCGTTTTTGAAGGAATTGCCGCCTGCCCGCATAACGCATGCACTAGACGACGTAAAAGAGCTGCTGTTTAGTTACGCCGCTATTCATAGAGAAAGGTCGGTTGGGAATAATGAAGACGAGACATCTTGCTGTAGCCATGTTGATGGCCTTAGTGTACCTCGGTAGTTTTGGTTCAGCGCGAGCGTTCACACCACAACCCGGCACTGCCGACGACCCGCTGATAACCGTCAGCTTTTTCAACCAAGCTATCCAACCTTTTGTAGCGCGGCTGGCCGTGGTAGAAACGTTGACTTCACATGTCGCCGGCTTAGAGCAGCGCATCGCGCGCCTAGAGGCGCAGGTTTTGGCGCTGGAGGCGAGACTGGCGCAACAGCCGCCCGTTACGCCGCCCGTTACTCCGCCACCTGTTCAACCGATAATTGTGCATGGGTTTATTAACGGCTCGGTGGTCAACATCCGCAGTGGCCCGGGGACAACTTTTAGTATTGTTACGACTTTGCCGCTTAACACCCGCGTAGAAGTCCTGGAACGCGGGAAGGACTGGCATAGAGTGCGCTTGCAGGATGGTCGGACAGGCTTTGTAAGTGCCCCTTTGCTCCGGATACCTTAATTTGTGGTGTTCTTTTTTGTGTTCATTCTGTTAAGCTTGATGTAGACTTGGATTTGTTAATGGGAAGTTAATGTTGCGCAAAAAAAGTTTCTGCGATGCGTTGACAGCTGTCGAGGCTATGTGCTAGTATAAAAACCGTCGCCGCGAGCAGAACTAGTGCCTATGCCTAGTGCCTAGTGCCTAGTGCCTAGTGCTCAGTGCGACATTGATCCTTGAAAACTGAACAATGCAGGCGCAATTGGGAGATGAGAGCTGTGAGCTTTGAGCTGTGAGCTGGGATGCCCGGATTGCGCGTAAGGATGAAATTAAACAGACCCGTTTCTTTGGGCTTTTTCTACAAGCGACAAGCGAGTAGGGACAAGCGACAAACAAACAAGTAATTAAAGCGAGCCAAATCGCTTTTCGATGATTTGCCGCCGGGCGCCAGCCGCCAGGCGCCAGCCCTTGGTGTAAGCCGGAGGCTGGTAGCTGGTAGCTGGAGGCAGCGCAATCTTTTTCGGAGAGTTTGATCCTGGCTCAGGACGAACGCTGGCGGCATGCCTAATACATGCAAGTCGAACGAACTAGAGGTTAGAGATTAGAGGTTAGAAGTTAGACGCAGGAGTTTTCCTCGTTCTAA
>Ga0208734_100048_pt1 | contig 60640 bp, 60 predicted proteins | sample Subbio2Aug_QV11A_FD_184824 | JGI IMG/M metagenome (GOLD analysis project Ga0208734, IMG submission 184824) | Serpentinite rock and fluid subsurface biosphere microbial communities from McLaughlin Reserve, California, USA - CR12Aug_QV11A (SPAdes) | ecosystem: Environmental > Terrestrial > Deep... | reverse complement strand
GTATCTGTTCTTCCTGGATTACTTTAAAACCGTTAAGGTGTAAACTTAGGAACCGCCGTATACCGAACGGTACGTACGGTGGTGTGGGAGGTCGGGAAAACTGTTCAGTTTTCCCTCCTACCCGATAAGGCTGATGCTATCAGAGTAGACCGCCATGCGGCCTGCAGCACGATGAAAATGATCTTTTATCATAGCAGGTTATTCAAATTATCGCAGGAGGAAGAAAGGTTTAGTTGAAGCAAGCGCGTGCGGCCGAGAAAGTCTTCTTTAAAGACAGGCTCGTAAAGATTTCCCCAGCGCTTTAACGTGTCTCTGATCACCCATTCGGTCAGTTCATTATAGATTTGCTTTAGTTTCGTCTGGTTCCCGCTGTGCCGCCTGTGATAATATAATAATTGGTCAACCCAGTAAAATTCATGGTTTTCAATCAAGCGGAAAAGGATTTGCTTGTCTTCCATATAGCGGCCTTCATACGGGTCGGTAGTGGGCCATCCGCCTACATTTCTCAGGGCGGAAGTACGATAAAAGCGCGGCCACTGCGAACAGCCAGCCAACATAAAATCATAGCGGTCGGTAAACGAGCGGTTTCGCCAGATTTCGCCTTTAGTAATGCTGCCGTCCTGATTTTGAATTACCAATTGAAGATTGCCGCTGATTAACGCCACCTTTTCTGGCAATTGTTCAGCCGTAGCATACAGCACTGCCAATGTGCTGGGGTGGAACCAGTCATCACTATCAAGTTGAACGGCATAAGCTGTCTGGACTAAGGTCAAGCCCTGGTTTAGGCTTTTTGATTGTCCAAGGTTCTGTTTATTTCTAATGAGCGCAACACGGGAGTCAGTAAAAAAGCGTTTGGCAGCGCTGATACTATTGTCTGTAGAAGCATCGTCAATCACGATTATCTGCCAGTATGGATATGTCTGCTGAAAAACACTGGCAAGAGCCTCCGCCAGGTAACTGCCCCCATTAAAAGAGGGAAGAAGGACAGTTATGGTTGCAGTCAACTTGCTCTTTTCACCTCACAGATCGAATAAATTCATAATACTGATGGATTGGCTGAGAAAGTTGTGTTCGTCAATGATTTGACCTGTAATCAGGCTCTCCATTCCTTGGCCGAGGTCGAAGGCTACTTTGCCCTTGGTTTTTGCAATATATGCAGCTAAGATATTCGCGTTGAGTCCCGCAGCCAGTAGCGCAAGGTCAAAATCAAGTACATCGATTTCTTTTTTGGCGCGGGGAATCTCTTCAAATTCGTGAATTTTTATAGCACCCACTATTTCGAAATTAAATGATTTTTTTAGATTCTTGTTCATCGCGGCAGCAACCTCATCTGCATAGCCGCAAATAATGAGAATTTTTCTGCTTTGCAGCATCTGCTCAAATTTTTGTTTTTGAGAAAACATGATTACTCGCCTGATATAAGCCTCAAAAATATACTGTGGCTCTATCTTGTGATATTTCATGACTCTTTTTGTGATTTGCCCAGAATCTGGAGTATTGATCAGTAAATTGCAACCGAGAATGTCTATATCGCGCAGTGCTTCAGCTAAAGCGTCTCTGGCTGCAAGATTGGGGAAGCGCACGCCGCGGTGACTATGACCTCTTTTAATTCCTAAATTTGCAACACCTGCTTCGGCGTGTGTCATAATTTGCCTAGTTGTTAAAACTGTTTCCTGGGCTAGGACAAAGGATTCGGTTGCTCCTAACGACACGACTGGGCAGGGAAGGTGGTGCTCTAAGGCGTATAAAATTTTTGTCATTAATTCGCCGCTATTTAAAATCAATGTTTCGTCTGACCGCCTCTCTGCGCGCCAAGAGTATTGACAGCTATTTTAAACTATATAATTACTATTACTATGCCGGCTAAGCATAAAATTTACCTATGGTGACGGAGGATTCTCTCTTTTTCCGAAGAATATATTTCTCATTCTAGGATACAGAGGTGTAGATATGAGTGAATGCGCAGAATGTAAAGTCTATAGGTGCTGCCAAGGCGAAAACTTTCCGTCTAATTGTCCCGTCACTTGCGAATCGGTTACGCTAAGTAAAGCATTTGACTGCTACCATACAGAAGATTTGGAAATTGCCAGGGTGGCGGCAGCTGTAGAAATGGAGGGGCATGGTGGTTGGCCGCGGATTCGCGAAATTATGGAGTTTGCGGAGCGACTTGGCTACCGGAGAATCGGTTTGGCCTTTTGCGTGGGATTACGTGAGGAAGCGCGCATTTGCACAAAAATTTTTGAGAGCAATGGCTTTGAAGTAAGTTCAGCCATCTGTAAGACGGGCTCTGTGGAGAAAAAAGCTATCGGCGTAAGCAATCAGCTTAGTTCGGTAAAATTTGAGGCGATGTGTAACCCGATTGCGCAGGCAGCTCTGTTGGAAGAAGCCGGGTGCCAGCTGCACATTATCTTGGGTCTTTGTGTCGGTCACGACACATTGTATTTCAAGCATGCTAAAGTGCCGGTGACTGTGTTGGCCGTCAAAGATCGGGTACTTGCCCATAATCCACTGGGCGCCATCTATGCCAGTCATTTTTATGGTAACAAACTAAAGGAAGCAATAAAAAAGAAAGACTAACAACTAATTAGCCTTTCTCTTTTTTCTTGTGTAGTTGTTTATGCAGTTTGTCCAAGCTAGCCACATTGTTATCCCAGTACAAAGTGCGTCTTGCTTCTTCAAAGGGCAGCCATCGGTGATCTGTATGCTCGGAGGAGATGCTTATCGCCGGCGGGTCGGTAACTTCCATTGCCAGCACTGAAACAGAGTGCGGAATATCATGCATTTCAAAGTAAAAGTAGTAGTTTAGGTCGATGAGACGCACATAAGTCTCGAGGCCTGTTTCTTCGCTTATTTCTCGTAGGGCAGCTTCCCTGTCTTTTTCGGGTTCTTCGATAAAACCGGTAACAGGCTGCCAATAACCGCCTAACACTTGGTTCCTTTTCAATAAAAGATATTTTGGTTCGTTTTTTTCCCATTTATATACAAACACCATGATGCAACGTCGCGTCAGGGCTGATCACTCCCTTAGAAAATATCAAGCGCATTAAGTTTCTAAATTTTACTATACCTGCTAAAAATGAGCTGGGCAACTAGTTTTTTTGCAAAACACTGCTTTCTTTTAGCGCTGCCCAATGATAAAATCAAAAACAATAGAACACAGGTAAAAAATCATAGACTGGGAGGTTAGATGTGTTTAATAAAGTATTAATTGCTAATAGAGGCGAAATTGCCATTCGTATTATCCGCGCCCTGCGGGAGCTGGAAATCACTTCGGTGGCTGTATACTCAGATTCCGACAAAGATAGTTTGCATGTCCTGTATGCCGATTTAGCCTACCCATTGTATGGAGACAGAGAAATAGAGACGTATATGGATATCGAAAAAATTATTAAGTTGGCAAAGAATGTCGGTGCCGATGCAATTCATCCCGGTTATGGGTTTTTGTCTGAAAAAGAGGAGTTTGCGAAGGCCTGTGAGGAAGCGGGTATTGTCTTTATCGGGCCGGAGAGCAAGGTAATCGGTTTAATGGGTAATAAAATCGCGGCCAGAAAACTGATGATCGCGTCGGGAGTGCCTGTCGTTCCCGGTACGGAAGAAGCCGTTTCCGACCCTGAAAAAGCTAAGAAAATTGCTGCTGCAATCGGTTATCCCGTCTTAATTAAAGCTGCAGCCGGCGGCGGGGGGGTGGGGATGCGGGCGGTGCAAAAAGAAGAGGATTTTTCAGCTATGCTTGAGAGGGCTCAACAGCAGGCCGCCTCTGTTTTTGGCGATGCCTCCGTTTTTATAGAAAAATATATGGATCAGCCCCGCCATATTGAATTCCAGCTTCTTGCCGATAGCCACGGAAACATTGTCCATCTTGGAGAGAGAGAGTGTTCTATCCAGCGTCGCTATCAGAAAATTATCGAAGAGTCGCCGTCAACGGCTCTCACGCCGGAAATAAGGCAAAAAATGGGAAAAGTAGCATTGGCTGCAGGCCGCGCCGTTAATTATCAAGGTGCGGGAACAATTGAATTTATCTACAGTAACGGTGATTTCTATTTTTTGGAAATGAACACTCGTATCCAAGTAGAACATCCTGTGACGGAAATGCTGACAGGCGTTGACTTGGTTAAGTCGCAAATCAGGATAGCTGCCGGTCACCCGTTGCCTTTCGGACAGGAGGATATCAAGTTTAACGGTCATACCATTGAGTGCCGTATTTGCGCAGAAGATCCTTTAAATGGCTTCTCGCCTTCTCCCCACAGAATAAAAGGCTATCGTTCCCCAGGTGGATTTGGGATCCGTATCGACTCGGGCGTTCATCTTAACTATGAAATACCGACTCATTACGATTCTATGATCTCTAAGCTTTTAGCTTGGGGAAACGACAGGGACGAGGCGATCGCACGGATGAGGCGCGCTTTGCGTGAGTACATTATTATTGGGCCGAAAACAAATATTCCTTATCTTAGAGCTGTGATGGACAGCGCAGTATTTAAGCGCGGGCAAATAAATACTAAATTTATCGAGGAGCATACGCATCTCTTTGAAGATGCGAGAATTTTTGTTGCTAAAGATGAAGCGATTCATAAAAAGTTATCCAGTTTGCTGAAAGTACATTAATTTTGCATGTCATAGGTATTCTCTATTGGGACTTGTGAAGAGGAAGAGGGAAATATTCGCTGATGCTCTTCCAGTTGTCTCCGGGCCAGAGCAGCTTGTAATGTGTCGCGCAGCGTGTTGGCGTCGGCTTTGCTTTTCCAGTAGATAAAATCAAAATACTCGTCAAGCTCAGCTCGCAATTGCTGATCATCGCTCTGCTCATACAGCAATAATGCTGCGCCTAAGCCGGCAGTGCCCGAGCGATAAAGCACAATCGTATCAAACTCCGTAAGAGTGCCGGATAGATAGCGGTTTGCGTTGTAGTTAACGACTAAGGCGTCAGTATTTATTACAAAGAGCAGGCAAAGTAAGGTTGTACCTGTAAACGCCGCTAGGCGCATGATGGAAAACCGCAAACTTTGCCGTGCAATCACGCCTCCGAACACAATAGCAAGAAAGATTAGCAAGACACCCGGCAGCAAGCGCTGCACAGTCAGTCCGAAGATACTGATATATAGCGCCAATTTGCTGAAGGCGGTAGCGATTAGCACAAGCGTAAGTGCTGCCAGCAAGGAGTTGAGCACTCGGGTCGCCGCGCTTTGACGCTTTGTTATCTCAATGCCAAGATGAGTACCGGTTAAAACAAGTAAATTGATTACGGCAATGACGCACAACTCAAAAAATCCGCGGCGGGCAAATTCGGCATACGACTCCCAGCCGGGCGGCACAGTACCGCTGAAGGCAGAAAACAAGTAGGGCAGTTGACTGGCGATAAAAGCAATGTAGAGGCCATTTAATAGCAGCAATAAAGTAAAGACCGTGGCGTACGGGAGTTTGTGCAGCGCATTTACGGAATTTTCCGCACTTTTAAGCTCGACGCGCCGCCCATGGATGCTGCCGGCCAGTAAACCGAAAATATAGGCCGCAGTGGGGATGGAGAAGAGTATCTGTACGAGCAGTACGGGATCGACCTTTCCCAGCCGATCAAGGTGTGGCTGCAGGTTGCGCAGCAGAGCAGCGAACCCCCCGGCATCGGCTTGAATAAGCAGGGGTCCGACTATGGAGATGACTGCCGCAGCTAATAATACGCCGAACACTATTGGCCAGTGTTCGCTCGCGACCCTGATCTGTCTCTTTCTTGCTGCCGCTAGGCTACGGTATTGAGCAAAGAAATTTTCAAACGGAGTGTAAATGATGCTACTGAGCAGGTCATGCGGCAGCCAGTCGCTCGTTTTGCCGTATAAAGTCGCGTCCGCAGTCGTCCATACCCAGTAGATGGCGACACCGAGTAACAGCAACGCACGTAAGCCAAAGACGCTTTGCCCCGGCCATAGTGAGAAACTGAGCGCGGTGAGCAGTAAGATGGTAAACCAAAACCAGCTCTCACCGGTCATGCGCTTCTTTTTTTGTCGTAAGTAGAAGAGTACAACTGTTATGAACAGAGCTGTATATAGCGACACACCCCAACCCTGCCAGCTGAAAAAAACCCAACGGATGAACAGAAACCCGAGCAGAAAAGCTACATAGGCTAGGCATTCATCTGCCCTGTCCGGTTGAAAAGCCTTGCTTTTAGGCGCTGGCTCCTTCAAAATTGCGGAGTTGTCGGCAGGAATTTCCTCATGAATTGTCATCTTAAAACCTCCTATGCTTATTGATCAGAGCTATACTCAAGAATATCGCCGGGCTGGCAGTCAAGTTCACGGCAGATGGCCTCAAGCGTAGAGAAACGCACGGCTTTAGCTTTGCCAGTTTTGAGAATGGACAAATTGGCCTGGCTGATGCCGATTTTTTCGGCAAGTTCGCCGGAGGAGATTTTGCGTTTGGCCATGACTACATCTAGATTAATAATGATTGGCACGCTACTCACTCCTAAACGGTATAATCGGCTTCGCGCTGAAGCTCTACGCCCAGCGCCACCACGTTTTTAACGACCCGCACAATTAAGCCCATAAACCCAGCCGGCACCGCAACCAATAGCCAGGGGAAGTAGTAGAGGGTTGAGACAAAACAAACGGCTGAGCCGGCAAAGCAGCTCCAAGAGATACGGCGCAGAATGTCAACATTTTTCGGCAAGAACATTTCCCTGGCGGAAATACGCTGCAGCAGACGAAATAAGCTATATAGTAGTAATGCTGCCGGCATGCTACCGAGATAGATAGTTGCATAAAAATATATTTCCGTTCCTTGCAATTCTGCCTGCGAAAAACTAATCAGCCAGCTCACTAGTGAGTAAGCAAAAACAACAACAGCCAGGAGGACTGCCGAAAAGAGCAGAACGCAAAACTGGCTGAGCAAAACTGACCTCCGGTTATTCCACATGCCGAACTCCTCCTTCAATTTAGCAAAAAGTTGCTGGTGATTAATCAGAGCATAGCACTTTTTTTATTGCAAAGCAATACTATTTTATCGAATATCAATAAATTTTTACATAAATAGACGGAAGCTCGCTGCACATACTCACTTTGACAAAGTATCAATATTTTGATAGAATATGAGTATAAAATTGACGGAGGGATTATTAATGTCGACTATTAGGCCAAGTTCAGACTTACGCAATAAATACAATGAAATCTCAGAGTTTTGCCACAAATATAATGAACCGGTCTTTATTACCAAGAATGGAACAGGCGATTTGGTTGTTTTGTCAAATGCAGAGTATGAGCGTTTGAGCGGAAGATATGAACTGCGCCGTCTAATTGACGAAGGTCTGGCATCCATGAAAAAAGGAACAGGCCGTCCGGCGGAGGAAGTATTTGCCGTGCTTGATAAGGAGTTTGGCTTTGACACACTATAAAATTATCGCCGAACTCCCTGCTCAGAGGGATTTGCAAGGCATTCTCCGTTATCTTACGGACGTTCTGAAAGAACCTGTGATTGCCAGGCGAATTTACACATCAATCAAGGAACAGATTCTGACGCTAAGTCAAATGCCTTTGCGGCACAGTGTAGTTCAGGATCAACCATATGCCTTATTGGGAGTTCGCAAGCTGTTGGTTGAAAACTATGTTGCTTTCTATGTTGTCAATGAGGAAAAGCGCGAAGTCAACGTTTTGCGTATCCTCTATAATCGCAGAGAGTGGCAGAATGTTTTATAGGCAAAGTCTTGTTGCCTTCGTTGCTGCGCGCTAACGCATTCTCTTTGCTCCGTTTGCGAAAGCTAATGGCGAAACGGAGTGGATAAATATGAATTATTTTGATGCTATTGTGGTAGGAGCGGGTCCGGCGGGTTCGGCTGCAGCTTTGCAGATGGCAAGAAGTGGCTTGCGCGTGGCTCTCTTAGAGCGCGGCAGTTATCCGGGCAGTAAAAATATGTTCGGGGGAGTATTATATACCGAATCTACAGCGCAAATTGTGCCCGAGTTCTGGCATGAAGCGCCAGTGGAGCGGATTGTTACGCGGGACACGCTCTGTTTTTTAGCCGACGATTCAGCGGTGGAGCTTGGTTTTACAGGTTTACGTTTCGGTAAGGCACCCTACAATAAAGTTACTGCCATGCGTCCCCATTTTGACAGATGGCTGGCAAAAAAAGCAGTAGATGCTGGCGCCGTCTTGCAAACTAACACAATGGTGCGCCACCTCCTTTACGAGAAGAAAACTGTCGGGCGTGGACCTGTCTGCGGTGTAATCCTTGATGACGGCTCAAGCGTGAAGGCTGATCTGGTCATCTTAGCTGAAGGCGTGTCAGCCATGTTGACAAAAGAGGCGGGTCTTGCCAAACCTATCCCAGCCAAGCAGCTAAGCCTTTGGGTGCGGGAGGTAATCTCTCTGCCTAAAGAGAAAATCGAGGATCGCTTTCACCTGGAAAATAACGAAGGGGCAGTATTAGCAATGCTTGGGTACCCCACCACTCAAACCATTGGGTTGGCTGGTATTTTTACTAATCGGGAGTCGGTTTCCCTTTTGCTTGGGGTGCCGGTTGATAAAATTTGTCAAAATCACTTAGTTTTGCCGGATTTGCTCGCGCGTCTTAAAGAACATCCTTACGTTCGACGGCTAATTGCCGGCGGCAAAAGTGAATCTTATGCTGCGCATCTGATTCCGCTGGGAGGCAAATCGGCCCAACCAAAATTTTATGCAGACGGGCTGATGGTGGTCGGCGATGCAGCTGTGATGATCAGCGGTCGTCATGGCAGTGACTTAGCCATGCTCTCCGGCAAAGCCGCCGCCGAAACAGCCGTCCACGCCCGCGCAAAGCAGGACTTTTCGGCTAGTATCTTAAAGGCATACAAAAGAAAATTAGCAGGCAGCTTTTATATGAAAAACATTCAGAAAGCTACCGACACAGTCAGCTATTATGCTGAAAAGAGCGATGCTGATTACTTGATGGTCACCACGGTGAACGATTTGGCTTACGAATTTTTTCGCGCCGGGATGGATACCGACGCTGAAAAAATAGCAAAAATGACTAGTCTTGTTATGAATAAACAATCATCTGCCAAAACAATGCTTGATCTCTATGTAGGTATGCAGAGCTGGGGAGTGATGTAATGGGCGGAGAAAATTATTTGCCATTGCTAAAAATTATCCCAGATGATCAAAGCCATATCACCATAAAAGACGCAAAGCATTGTAGATTGTGTGTGCTTAAAAGGTGTTTATTTGTCTGTCCGTCTGCAGTCTTTGTCTGGGATGAAGACCGGCAAAAGCCAGACATTCTTTGGGAACGCTGCCTGGAATGCGGGGTGTGCGAACCGACTTGTCCGGAGAACGTGGAATATCGCCATCCACGGGGAGGCTTCGGGGTTGCTTATTTTCTTTAAATGAATAGTTATGCGCAAAAAAACCAACATCTTATTAAAGAAGCAATAACCACGGTGGTTTTCAGCCATCCTGGTTATTTGTTTTAACGTGTTTTTCTAATTTCGGTGCCCGATTGGTGCCCATTTGCAAATTCTGATCCAATTTATTTACTACGAAAAAACATGATAATAGATATCTGCTGTAGTTGTAATATTTTCATGCCGCAAAAGTTCTTGCGCTTCTTTCATGCTGACCCCGGCCTCTAATAATCTTGTTGCGAATGTGTGCCGGGTAGCATGTATTGTTATGTCTTTACTTATTTCGCTTTATCTCACAGGGATTCAAACTTGTAACTGAATGCCTTGACGTTTCGGGGGGGCATGATAAAATTGGAACAATCTGGCAATGCCTTCCAAGCATAGGGCGGAAAGGCTGGTGGGGGCGTATCGCCTGTGGCGGTGGTTGCCGGAAGAAAATCATAATATTGATAAGGGCAATGATAAAGAAGGGCTACAGGATGCTCTTAAAAAGGATCAAAAGAGATTTTAGTGCGAAAGAGTTGTGTTGCTTTCGGGACTATTTTGATTGGGGGTGCAACTTTCGTGTTTACGGGAAAACTTAAGTTATGGCGGAAAATGACCACATGGAAAAGGGTTGCCTTGATGCTGACCGGCTGTTCCTTTGTCGCGGCAGCAATAATTGCCGGGGTTACATTGTTTCCGCAGCGGGAAAAGGCGGCCATTTCAGCCAGCTGGGTCTTGTTGAACGGAGAAAACCACCTGCTTGTTACTGAGGGGATACCGTTAATATTTCCAGCACTGCAGGAAAGCGACCGGCGTAAAATCAGGGGAGGGGTACTGGAGAATGCTCTGCGGCCTATAAGAAGACCCGCTGATTTCAGCGAGCTTAAATTTTACGAAGTGTCTCCTGAAAACAAGCTCAAGCCAGTCGCTCCCCGCCGCTTCAGCATAACCATCGAGGACGAGGAGGATGGAGTTTCCCACACCGTGCAATTAGCTTCCTTTAAAGTCAAGGGCAAAACCGTTTTGTCGCCAGCCGATCCTGATTTTAAGGAAACTTCTTATAAAATAGCTTCCTCGTCCGACGGGAAAAATCATGTCGTATGGAACATGGGCGGGATGTGGCTTCTGGAAGAAGGCAATCTAGAGAAGGCCAGGAAAATTTCCAGTGAACTTCATAACAACAAAATCCGCCGACAACTCGAACAAGAATTGACGGAAATACAACAAGCCCGCGGTATAGATACTGCGTGGGAAATGATTGAATGGAACTACAATCCCCGCTTTAGCCCTGATGGCACAAAAATTGTTTATAGCACTAACCGTGATTTCGAGACCAGAGATAGCATGTCTGTATGGATATTTGACTTGGAGACGAATACCGAAAAGCGCTTGTTTGGTGGAGGACGCTATGACTATGGCGTTATCGGCTGGCTAAATGACGAGCAGATGCTTGTGGGAAAGTCTGACGGTGAAGATATTTTTGCTAGGGCTCAAGTTTATTTGGTCGATGCCCGGGGAAACAAAAAAGAAGTGATTGTTCCCGATGGAATTGGTCTGCAAACAATTCTTCCTAACGGTGTAGTGGCTTATGTTTCTTATGTTATTCAATATGTTCCTTATCTCGAAATGGAAGGCGCCTACCCTATGGCGGTTGCTACAGCTGTCGGCATTGGTACTATCGACCCCAAGACCTTGACGATTGTTCCCAAAGGGGTGGAACGGGCACTGCCAGCAGAAGCCGCCCCCGCTACTTTTAAAAAAGTTTCGCTTAATCCCAGCGGAACTACGCTTGCTTATTCGTATAGCGAAACCCGAGACGGCAGATATGGTTACAATATACTGAAGATAGTCGATATTATCCGCAACAAGGATCTTGAAATTGATCTTGAAAAGGCTGGCATTGATCCATGGGAGCTCCTTTCACATACGCTGAGGTGGATCAGTGACGACCAAATACTTATTCATACGATGAGGGGAGAGCGTTATTTTGACGCCAGCGCAGATACCTATGTCCAAACGCCAGTATTTTCAACCTGGCTGCACAAATTAGGAGGAACGCGATAATGAAAAAGCTTGCTATGTTACGTTCGCTGGCCGTTTTTTTAGCTTTTTCGCTTGTGATCTTACCGCCCATGGCTGCCGCGTACACCGGTCCTTTTCGCTATCAGCATGTATTTGAAAATCTGCCTCCGCGGATCTCTATGAACTGGGGCTCGCCAACCCCCACTTTTCGAGGAATTACAAGCAAGTGGAACGAACCAAGAGATGTAGGGACTAATCCCCATCCAGGAATAGATGTGGATACAGTTTCGGGGCTTGCTTTGCTTGCCGTTTGGTGCGGGTGGTTACAGGCACCCTCCCTAGGGAGCAATGCTATGGGCGTAGACTTTACTAAGCGCCTTGATCTGAATCAAAATCGTATTGTGGACGACCCGCCGATGTTCATTAATTACTATCATGCCAACTCGGTTTTTAGTCCGGGATATTACCAAAGAGGGCATCAAATAGGAACGACCGGTCAATCCCATATTCATTGGGGCGGAACTGCTGCCGGGCCTTACAACACTAGATGGTTCCGGAATGAAATACATTACAGATGGCTGGCAGAGGATGTTTGGAGAGCAGGCAGGGATGTCGACACGTTCAGCCGAGTATCGTGGAACAACAACGTGGCCAGAGTAACCGCTTATTTCAGAACAACACAACTAACCTCCCCGCCTCCAGCAGAAGTCCGGATTTTTCACCGGCGAAGCGGGACTAATAACGCTTGGACCGATGGGGGATCTATGACCGCTGAACCTGGAAATGTATTTGCCTTTAATTTCACAGGGAGATACCCTGCAAATACAAATGTTGACTGGCTGGTTCGCATAATGCGCGGTGGTCTGGCCACAAACATTTATCCTTGGGCTTGGGCACCAGCCAGGTTCGATTGGCCTAACAGCAACCCAAATGCAGCAACAACGCAACAACGACCTTTTTACACCAACACGATCAACTAAGCCTATCTGACGTGGTTGCCTAATAAGTAGACAATTCTACTTGAGAGGCAGCCCTTCTTTCATTTTCTGTCGCAAGGGTAGTATTTATTTTCTGGGAAGCCGTCATATCTGCGCATGACGGAATCACCACCCATAGGAAGCGCAATTTTGTTTTTACAACGCCTTTCTACGTAATGTTGAATGGGGGACAGCAAGTCCGTTAAGATCCAAGCGATACCTGGTGAGGGCAATCTGGTCTTCCTGCAATTACCTGCCAGGCCGTCCCAGGATAAATACGAGTACGCTTCTGGATACAGCCTCGACCTTCCTGTTGGCCTGCACCATTTTTCAATGCTAACTCTTAATATAACCGATAAAATTACTCAGGAATACTTCATTGGCAACATATGGTTGGAAATCTTGCCGCCAGAATATGTAGACAGGGTGGCAAGAGATGAATATTCAACTCACATTTCCGAGCATCGAGGCCATAATCTGGCTATAATTATACGTTACTTTAACTCTTCTTCTACATCAAAAGTTTTTACGGGTATCCATCTTCCTGAAACGTTTCCTATGGTATAGACGAAGCCACCTTTCGTGTTGAGACAAAAAAAGTCAATACATAAGGAAAAACGGTACTGGACAATCAGGGACTTATAAGGACAAAAAAAAGACGTGAAACCAAGAGTGGTTTCACATCTTTTTCAGGGTCGAATTCTTGATTTTTCACCTCAAAACGGAACCCGTTACCGCTTGAGGGCGTCTCTCTTTTAAGTTATTTTTTATTGCCGGTTTTGGTTCATGGGATTGACAGAGCTTAGGTAGCTCAAGCGACTGTGTAACTGCTGAATGTGGCTGTCCATATCCTGACTCATTTGCATAAACATGGATTTTGCCATTTGGTCTTCAGTAGCGGCGGCAAAAGTTGCATAACTTCCTTTGGCACTTTCTGCGGCGGCAAGAGCCTTCTTTAAGTCTGACTGTACAGTCATTGTTTTCCTCCTTTTCGCTGTGGGATAGTCTCACAGCTATATTTTTTGCAGCTTTCCCTGTAAGTAAACCTGCAATTTACTCATTGTCACGTTAAATACAAGCGAGGGCTCTTTTCACAGCGAGTGCTCTTTTCCTAGACACGCAAACTGACGTAGTGTATAATTATGCTATTATTTGCGCGGCTAACGAACTATCAAGCTGTTTTATTTGTTTTTTGGGGGGGAAGAGCTTGAGCAGGCTGACATTGTATGATACTACACTGCGAGATGGATCGCAACGGGAAGGGATCTCGTTTTCCGTCAGCGATAAGCTGAAAATTACACAGAGACTTGATGTTTTCGGGATTGATTATATCGAAGGGGGCTGGCCCGGCTCCAACCCTAAGGATATAGAGTACTTTAATAAAGTGCGGCAATATGAATTGAAGCATAGTAAAATTTCTGCGTTTGGCAGCACACGCCGCGCCGATATTCGCGTGCAAGACGACTTTAATATCCGGGAGTTGCTTGCGGCGGAAACTGAAGTAGTGACTATTTTTGGCAAATCTTGGGATTTTCATGTGACGGATGCCATCGGGACGACGCTGGCAGAAAATCTGAATATGATCCGTGACACCGTAGGTTATTTGAAATCCTTGGGACGGGAAGTTATTTATGACGCCGAGCATTTTTTTGACGGGTTCCACTTTAACCCGGAATACGCCATGGAAACCATTAAGGCGGCGGAGGAAGCCGGCGCAGATATTGTGGTGCTTTGTGACACAAATGGCGGGCTGATGCCTTTTACGCTCCAACGTGTGCTCCGTCAGGTTAAAGCTGAAATTGGCGCAAAGCTTGGTATTCATACCCATGATGATGCGGGGATGGCGGTAGCTAACTCGATAGTCGCGGCGGAAATGGGGATTAAACAGGTTCAAGGCACTATTAACGGTTATGGTGAGCGCTGTGGTAACGCCAATCTTTGTACTATTATCCCGAGCCTACAATTAAAGCTGAATATGGTAATTATTCATCCGGCTCAACTTGAGGAACTCACCTGTTTGTCTCGTTACGTGGCGGAACTTGCCAACCTTGCCCCGCAGGAGCAGCAGCCTTATGTGGGAGAAAATGCTTTTGCTCATAAAGGTGGCATTCATGTGGATGCCGTCTTAAAACATGCTCATACCTACGAACATATTCAGCCACAGTTAGTAGGCAATAAGCGGCGCATTTTGGTCTCAGAGCTCTCCGGCAAAAGTAGTGTGCTTTATAAGGCGCGGGAAAATGAAATAGATCTTTGTAAAGAGACGCCGCAGACGAAAGCCGTTCTGGACAAGGTAAAGGAGCTTGAATATCTTGGCTACCAGTTCGAGGCTGCGGAAGCCTCTTTTGAGCTGTTAATTTGGAAAGCATTTAAAGTGCATCAGCCGCTTTTTGAAGCACTGGGTGTCCGGACCATCGTGGAGAAAAGGGGCGAGAATGGAGATATTCTCTCTGAAGCTACAGTAAAAGTTCGAATTGGAAAGCAGGAATTTCTTACGGCAGGAGAGGGAAACGGCCCGGTTCATGCCCTTGACCAAGCGCTGCGCAAGGCGTTGGAGCTGGTGTACCCAGAGATCAAGCATTTTCAGCTGGTAGACTATAAGGTGCGCGTCATAGACGGCAAAGATGGCACCGGCGCCAGAGTGCGAGTATTGATTGAAACGCGTGATGAGCGGAAGAAAAAGTCTTGGGGTACTGTAGGCGTCTCGCCAAATATTATCGAAGCCAGCTGGCAAGCTTTGGTGGATAGCGTCGAGTATGGTCTGTTAAGCTCCAATAAAATCAAGATGAAAGAACTGCGCAAAGCGGTACAGCAGTTTAGAATGGAAGGGTAAATCATGGATAAAGATTTCTGGGGACTGGCTACAGGGATTGGTAGTCTGCCGCATAAAGAGGCAAAACCGGCTCTGGATATCATTTTCCGCCATCTGCCGGAGATCCCGCACTGGCCACAACTGCCTGCGGCCGGCGAGGAGGAAGGCTTGATCCGCCAGTATCTGCGACCACTGTTAGAGCGGCAGTTGGTGGTGGAAACCCCGTCTCGTTTGCCCTATTTCGCTACCGATGCTGCCGATTGGCTAGAGCGGCTTACCGCCTTTTACAGCGAAGTCTTGGCTGAAATTAATCCGGATGCGTCAGCAGACTTTGGCTTTCCGGAAGCGGTGGCGACAGGCTTTTACTCGTTTCTTTCGCAGCACCTGCGCCAGCCCTCGACTCGCTATCTGAAAGGTCAACTGGTAGGACCTGTAACTATGGGCTTCCAGGTGACAGACGACAAACTTCAGCCGGCATTTTATCAGGATGAGCTACGCGATGTGCTGGTGAGAACGTTGGCATTGCAAGTTCGTTGGCAGGCCCGTACCTTAAAAGCGCATGGCCTGCCGGTTATTCTCTTTATTGATGACCCTGGGATTTACGGCTACGGCCAATCCACTTTTGTGGGTCTTTCTCGTGATGCTATTCAGGAAAGTTTGCTGCCGCTGATTGATGCTGCCCACCAGGAAGGAGCGGCTATTGGGGTTCATGCCTGTGCCGGTCTTGACTGGTCATTGCTCTTTGAGTTGCCATTTGACATTGTAAATATTGATGTTTACCATTATTTTACCTCACTTCTGTTATATGCTTCAGAGTTTAACCAGTTTCTCTCTCGAGGCGGCGCTTTAGCCTGGGGCATAGTTCCCACCTCCGAGCAGATTGAACATGAAACGCAAATAACTCTTCTCGACCGTTTGGTAGAATATTTTTCTCTCCTGGAAAAAAAAGGGGTAGATACTGAGCTGATGCGTAAGCAACTGCTTTTTACCCCGAGCTGCGGCACCGGCACCCTTTCTGAGCAGCAAGCGGAAAAAGTTTATGCTCTTTTGCAGCAAATCAGCAAGCAATATCGAAGATAAGCGGCAGTGAACCGAAGGTGAGTGGTACGATGCGATTTAAGCGCCTGTTAATGGAACTGGTCCCCTATTGGCCGCGAGTTCTGGTTGCCTCATTTTCTACCCTAGTGGTATTGGCGCTAAACTTATTGATCCCCCAATTAATTCGGGTGGTCATTGACGAGGCTTTGTTAGGGGGACAGTTTTTTCTTTTGCCCTGGATTGCCGTGGGCATTGTCCTTGTCACATTAGTAAAAGGGATTTTCGCTTTCTTGGAGCGCTATCTGATGGAAAAGGTTGCGCAAAATATAATTTATGCTTTGCGTAACCGTTTGTATGTCCATCTGCAGCGGCTTTCCTTTTCTTTTTATGAAGCTACACAAACCGGTCAGATAATGAGCCGCGCTACTGCTGATGTGGATATGCTGAAGCGTTTTTACGGCTTTGGCATTGTGCATCTTTTCCAGGGGATAGTTACTTTTGCGGGTGTAGCTATTGTGATCTTTTCCATGCATTGGCGATTAGCTATGTTGACTGTGCTGACGCTGCCCATTACAGTCATGGCTATTTTTAGCTTTAGCAGAAAAGTGGGGCCAGCTTATCAAGCTATTTCGGAGCAATTGGCTGACATGACGTCTGTGTTGCAGGAGAATATCAGCGGTATCAGGGTAGTTAAATCATTTGGACGGGAAGCAGAGGAAGGTGATAAATTTAACAGACAAAATCTCGGGCTTCTAAAAAGGAATCTCCATGCTGTGCGTATTTGGGCTTATTACTTCCCTTTTCTGAGCTTTCTTACCGGGTTGTCTGCTGCCGCAATTTTATGGTACGGCGGCCGGGAAGTGATTCTAGGTCAATTATTATTGGGTGAATTGATTGCCTTTAATAGTTATCTCTTTATGCTGGTGATGCCGCTGCGCATGCTTGGTTGGGTGGTTAACTTGTCGCAGCGTGCCCTCACTTCAGCCCGGCGTGTTTTTGAACTGTTAGATACTGAACCAGATATTGCCGATGCTCCCGCTGCGGTGGAACTAACCAAAGTGGGCGGCAAAATTGACTTTCAGGCCGTAAGCTTTGCATACAGAGAAGGTGTGGAGGCGTTGAAAGAGATCTCCTTTACTGTTGCACCGGGGGAAACGGTGGCGATTGTGGGCAGCACCGGCTCTGGTAAAACTACGCTGGTAAGCCTGATTCCTCGTTTTTATGAACCTACCGCCGGCGTAATTGCCATTGACGATAGCGATATCCGCTGTTATACTTTGCAGTCTTTGCGCCGCGCCGTGGGCTTCGTTTCACAGGAAACTTTCCTTTTCTCAGAAACTATTGCCACGAACATCGGGTATGGTGATGCCCAAGCCGGGCGCGATGCGATTGAGTCTGCCGCAAAAGCGGCGCAGATCCATGACTTTATCATGACTCTTCCTCAAGGTTATGAGACGATGGTGGGGGAAAGAGGCGTCAATCTCTCCGGCGGACAGAAACAGCGGTTAGCCATCGCTCGCGCCCTGCTCAAGAATCCGAAAATACTCATTCTTGATGATTACACCTCTAATGTGGACACCCATACAGAGTATTTAATCAGGCAGGCATTGAACACATTGATGAAAGGACGGACATCATTTGTTATTGCCCAACGGATTGCCACAGTAGTAGCTGCTGATTTGATTCTAGTGATGGACGGCGGAGAGATTGTGGCTCGGGGCACCCATAGAGAATTGCTGGAGACAAGTTTGCTTTACCGGGAAATTTACGATATCCAGCTGGGCGGGAAAAGGGTGGAATGTGAAAGGGGGGATGCGGGATGGATCACATGATTCATCAGTCACAGACTGTTGATCACGCTGCCCCCATTGACCCTAAAATTCTTCGCCGACTCTTGTCCTATATCGTTCCTTTTCGAGGCACAGCACTTTTAGCGCTGGTGCTGATGGCTTTTTCCTCTCTGACCACGTTGGCCGGACCCTACATTGTTAAAGTGGCTATTGACACCGCCATCGCCGGCGGTGACTTGTCCCGCCTTAATCTGTTAGTGTTCTTGTTTCTTTTGGCGCATCTTCTAAATTGGCTCACAACGTTTGGTCAGCAATATTTGATGGCGTTAGTGGGGCACAACGCCATCTACTCGTTGCGGCAGCAACTTTTTAATCATTTGCAGAGAATGCCGTTTAGCTTTTTTGATAAACAACCGACCGGACGGGTGATGTCCCGTGTTACTAACGACACGGAAGCGCTGACAGAAATGATTTCCGGGGGCATCTCCCACATTGTGGGCGATACGCTGCTTTTGCTTGGGATTATTGTGATTATGCTGCGTGAGGACTGGCAGCTCGCGCTGCTTACTTTTACCACACTGCCGCTACTGTTTTTTACCGCCACCTACTTTCGCAACCGGGTGCTTCGCGCCTACAGGAATGTGCGGGAAAAAATTGCCGATGTGAACAGCAATTTGCAGGAGAGCATCTCTGGCGTCCGTGTGACCCAATCCTTCACCCGGGAGGAGGAAAATTCAAGTCGTTTTGACCAAGTGAATATGGAAAGCTATGCGGCCAATATGTATGCTATTCGTTTATTTTCTGTTTTCCTGCCATTTATTGAAGTGATCGGGGCTCTTGGTATTGCCATTGTCCTTTGGTACGGCGGGCACCAGGTGATTCAGGCGATGATTCCCATTGGTACGCTTTATCTCTTTTTGGATTATACCGCACGTTTTTATGCGCCGATTCGAGATTTGTCTCAAGTATACAATAGCCTCCAGTCGGCCTTGGCAGCCGGAGAAAAAATCTTTGCAGTTATTGACACAGAACCGGAGCAGGACAGTCCTCATGCCATCGAATTGCCCGCTGTTAAAGGGGAGCTGAAATTTGAAGCCGTGCGCTTTGCCTATGAAAAAGACCAAGACGTGCTGGAGGGCGTCAGTTTTGCGTTGCAGGCGGGCGAAACGTTGGCGGTAGTCGGTCCAACCGGTGCTGGCAAAACCACCATTGTTAATCTGCTCTGCCGCTTTTATACTGCCACATCCGGACGCATTTTGCTGGATGGGCATGATATCGCAAACGTTAGCATCTCTTCTCTGCGCAGGCAGATGGGCTTGGTATTACAAGATACATTTTTGTTTAACGGCACTGTCCGGGAAAATATTCTCTATGGCAAACCGGAGGCTACGGAGGAAGCAATGATTGCGGCGGCCAAAGCAGTCCACGCTCACCCTTTCATTATGGCTTTGCCTCAGGGGTATGATACTGTGGTCAATGAACGGGGCAGCCTGCTTTCTGCCGGTCAGCGGCAATTGATTGCCTTTGCGAGGGCGCTTTTGCGCGACCCGGCAATCCTGATTTTAGACGAAGCCACCGCAAGTGTAGACACACGCACGGAGGCGCAAATACAGGATGCTTTAAAAATCCTGCTAGTAAACCGTACGTCCATTATTATTGCCCACCGCCTTTCCACGGTGGAGTTTGCCGATAAAATCATTGTGCTGGAGGAAGGCTGCATTACCCAAGAGGGTATACACCGGGAGCTGGCTAGTGTGCCGGGACTATATCGCAATCTTTTACAAAAAACGCAATAATATTTCTGTTGTTAGAGCTGCTTCTTTTAAGGGAGAAAAAAATGGGGATAATATAATTAGAGGAAAAACTGGCAGAACGTTGAAGTTGCTTGTTGTTAATGTTTGCAAAATAGGGGGTACTTCTTTGGAAATCAAGCGATTTTTAAAAGATATTTGCGAAGCGCCGGGCGTGTCCGGTTATGAGGAATACGTGGCTAAGGTTGTCAGAGCGGCGTTTTGCTCTCATGTCGATGAAGTAAGACAAGACAGGATGGGCAATGTGGTTTTTTTAAAAAAAGGCAGCAGTAGTGCCGAGAGGCGGCCGCGCATTCTTTTGGCTGCTCACATGGATGAAATCGGCTTAATGGTCACAAAAATAGAAGAAGGCGGTTTCCTGCGCTTTTCCGCAGTGGGCGGCATTGACCCGCGTACCATTGTGGGGCAAGAAGTGATTCTCTATGGCAGAGAAAAGCTTCCCGGGGTTATCGGTGTAAAGCCACCGCATCTGGTCCCTGCAGAGGAACTGGGCAAAGGACATAAAATGGAGGACTTACATATTGATATCGCTTTGACGGAAGAAAGAGTGAGAAAGCTGGTATCAGTGGGTGATTTGGCGCTGATTCGCCGTGAGTTGATTCAGCTTGCCGGCAACACTGTGGCGGCCAAAGCGATGGATGACCGAGCAGGGGTGGCAGTGCTGCTCTCCTGCCTGCAGGAGTTGGAACGCTTGCGGCACGAGGCGGATGTGTATGCCGTGGCTACGGTGCAAGAAGAGGTGGGCGTCCGCGGCGCTGCCATGGCAACATATGGTATAGTCCCCGATCTTGGCATCGCCGTAGATGTGACGCATGGGGAAATGCCCGGTGTTTTAGAACATGAAGCATGTAAGCTTGGCAAAGGTCCGGGCATTACTGTGGGGCCAAACATCCACACTAAAATCAGTGAGGAAATCATTCGTGTTGCCAAGGAATATCGGCTGCCGTATCAACTGGAAGCCTTTCCGGGGCCTACCGGAACCGATGCTCGCGCTATCCAAGTAACACGGGGAGGGATTCCCACCGGCCTGCTCTCCATTCCACTACGTTACATGCACACGTCTGTGGAGCTCTTGGACATGGATGATCTAAAGCTTTCCGGCCGGCTTCTCGCCTATTTCATCGCCAGCGTAGATTTGGAATTTGTGGAGGGATTGTCATGTTGCTAAAACGACTCTCAGAAGCAAGCGGTGCTTCGGGCGACGAAGGTGAAGTGCGTTCACTCTTAAAAGAAGAATTGGCTCTTCACGCGGAGGAGGTCACAACCGATGCTCTTGGCAATCTCTACTTTAAAAAAGGGATTGGCAGCAAACCGCGGGTGATGGTAGTCGCCCATATGGATGAAGTCGGCCTAATGGTGGTTGGTTATGAGAAAAGCGGTTTGCTGCGAGTTGCCAAAGTAGGTAGCATTGACGACCGTGTCTTGGCGTCTAAAGTGGTGGCCATAGGAAAAGACCGTGTCCCGGGCGTCATTGGCGCTAAAGCCGTACATTTGCAAAAGCCAGATGAACGGACTAAAGCCATCAAAATTGACAACCTCTACATTGACCTTGGTGTGCGCAGCCAAGAGGAAGCGGAAAAGCTGGTAAAAATTGGTGACTATGGCACCTTTACTGTAACGGCAAGGGAAGCGGGGGATAATTGCTTGATCGGTAAAGCTTTTGACAATCGCGCAGGCTGCGCGGTTCTCGCGGAGCTGCTGAAAGAAGAGTTCGCCTTGGAGTTGAACGCCGTGTTTACAGTTCAAGAGGAAGTGGGTTTAAGGGGCGCCGGTGTGGCCGCCTATCGCCTTCATCCTGATTTGGCGTTGGTGATTGAAACTACTGCCGCGGCCGATGTGGTGGGCAGCAAGGAATCGGCTTATGTGACAAAGCTTGGTGATGGCCCTGCCCTTACTCTGATGGACTCAACATATATCGCGCCGCAACAAATTGTGGATTTAGTAGTGGAAACGGCAGAGAAGCTGAATATCCCGTACCAGTTTCGGCGCTTAACTACAGCCGGCACCGATGCCGGCATTATCTCACAGACTCATGCCGGCATCCTGAGCGCTGTAATTTCTATCCCTTGCCGCTATATTCATTCTCCCGCATCGATCATCAATCTGGATGATTGGCAAAACACACTGCGCTTGGCCAGAGGAATCTTAAATGCTGTAGCAGAAGGAGGGTTGCGTCTTGAAGGAACTGCTTAAGAAATTGAGCGAAACATATGGGCCATCAGGTAGGGAGGCACAAATCGCCCGGCTTATTCGTGAAGAGATCAAAGACTATGTGGACGAGACTTACACTGACAACATGGGTAATCTTTATGCGGTGAAAAAAGGAAACGGCGCTAAAATAATGGTAGCCGCCCATATGGATGAAATCGGCATGATTGTCACCCATCTTGATGACAAAGGGTTTTTACGCTTTAGCAATGTGGGAGGCCTTTCCCCCCATGTACTGCTTGGTCAACGAGTGATTTTCGCAAATGGCAGCCAAGGCACGATCGGCATGGAAAAACTTGAGGAGCTTAATAAATTGACTCTGGAGAAACTCTTTATTGATATCGGTGCCACAACCAAAGAGGAGGCCAGTAAGTACGTCAAGGTTGGAGATATTGCTACATATCATCGTGAGGTGGCAGTAGTTGGCAACCGCATGATTGGTAAAGCCATGGACAATCGCGCAGGCTGCGCAGTTCTTGTCAAAGCTATCCAGGAACTGGCTATAACGGATAACGAAGTTTACGCCGTCTTTACTTCTCAGGAAGAAGTGGGCTTGCGCGGCTCTCGGGTATCTACTTACCGGATTAACCCTGATTTGGGCCTTGCCGTTGATGTCACCATGGTGGGTGACACACCGGAGGCGCCAACCATGAGCGTTTCTCTCGGCAAGGGTCCCACCGTTAAGATTAAGGACGCTTCCGTCATTTGTCATCCACGTCTTAAAGAAATGCTTAGTGAAATAGCAGAAAAGAATGAAATCCCCTACCAGTACGAGGTTCTTACAGCGGGAGGGACAGATGCCGGCGCCATCCACTTGACAAAAGAAGGGATTCCTGCCGGAGTTATTTCCATACCCTGCCGCTATGTCCATACACCAGGTGAAATGGTTGATTTAGAAGATTTGGAGCATGCGCTTAAATTATTAAAAGCATTTCTGTCTGCCCCTCTTGAGATGCGAGAAATCTTTCCTTGTCACCTGGAATAGCTTATGTTACAATGGGGCTGAGGGTGGCATTGTTTCGGCGAGTCGCACCTCAGTGTCTTCTGAAAGTTAATGCAAAATTAGAGATTCCCAAATACTGCTTGGATCCAGACCCGGACCGGGACAGAAAGGGCGGGACTATGTATGCAAATGCCTTCTGACTTGGTCAGAAGGCATTGTCTGTATTGCCAGGGAAAATTTTCACAAGGAGGTGGCCCATGCGTATTGCTATTATTGGTGCCGGCAATGTTGGTACTGCCTTGGCCGTTCTCTTTAAGGGTGCCGGTCATCAGCTCACCGGGATTGCCAGTTTTAGCGCAGCCTCGGCTGCTTCTGCAGCCCAACGTGTGAATGTTGCCCACAGCACAGACCTACTTGCCTTTACCAGGCAAGCAGAAGTAATTTTTCTTACCACTCCAGACAGAGTCGTGGTGGAAGTTTGCGAGCAGATTGTTTCCCAAAACGGTTTTTCTGCCGGCGCCATCGTCGCGCATACCAGTGGTGCTCACAGTTCCACCATCTTGGAGAGCGCCAGTTTAAATGGCGCATACCCGTTATCTTTTCATCCACTACAGACATTTGCTAATCCTGATGCTGGTATTCAGAATCTTCCTGGTTCTTATATTGCCGTAGAAGGACATGAGAAAGCGTTGCCTGTTGCCCGTCAACTGGTGGAAGAGTTAGGATGTAAACTGCTTGAGATACCTACCGCCGCAAAGCCGCTCTATCACGCTGCCGCCTGCATCGCCTGCAATTACTTTGCAACTTTGATTGAAGAAGCGTTGCAGGTCATGGAAGCCGCCGGTGTCTGCAGAGATGACGGTCTGCCGGCCCTGTATCCCCTGATTGAGGGGACTTTAAAAAATATCAAACGTGTCGGTCCAACCGGGGCTCTCACCGGTCCTATTGCTCGCGGCGACGCATCCACGGTAAAAATACATCTTTCGGCCTTGGAAAAGAAACTTCCGGAACTAATGCCGTTTTACAAATTTCTTGGCTTAGCAACGGTAGAATTGGCGACTGCTAAAGGAACACTTGGCGACACAGAGCGCCAAAAGCTATTACAATATCTTGGAGGTGAGATGCAGTGACGAAAAGGATAACAACTCTGACGCTTGCCGGCATGAAAGAAAACAAAGAGAAAATAACTATGGCCACAGCTTACGACTATGCTTCCGCGAAGGTGGCCGATTATGCTGGTATGGAAATGATCCTCGTGGGAGATTCACTGGGTATGGTGGTGTTGGGCTATGAAAATACGCTTGGCGTTACATTGGCTGAGATGATTCATCATGGCAAAGCGGTCGTGCGAGCTGCCAAACGGGCCATGGTAGTTATCGACTTACCTTTTATGACCTACCAAGTTACAAAAGAAGATGCTCTGCGCAACGCCGGCCGGGCAATCCAGGAAACTGGTGCCCCTGCCGTGAAGTTGGAGGGCGGAGAAGAGATGGCTAAAACTGTTGAAAAAATTGTTCGAGCCGGTATTCCCGTAGTCGGTCATATTGGTCTTACTCCTCAATCGGTGGGTCAGATGGGAGGCTTTGTCGTTCAGGGGAAAAACGAGCGCATGGCCAGACAATTACTGAAAGACGCGCTAGCATTAGAAGATGCAGGCGCCTGCGCGGTGGTGTTGGAAGGCATCCCTTGGCAGCTAGGCCAACTTATTACCGAAAAAATTACTATTCCCACCATTGGTATTGGCGCAGGAGTATATTGTGATGGGCAAGTACTTGTCTACCATGACATTCTTGGTCTGCAAACCGAGCTTCGTCCCAAGTTTGTAAAACAATTTGGCCAGTTTTATCACCCAATGGTAGACGCAATGCGTGCCTATGCTAAAGAAGTAAAGGATGCCGCCTTCCCCGCACCAGAGCATACCTTTACCATGGACGAAAACATCATCGAGAGACTGAGGGAGAAGTTCTAATGGAAATCATCCGGGAGATTAGCATGCTGAGAGCACGTGTAAAAGAAGCCCGCTCTCATGGCAAACTGGTTGGCCTTGTGCCCACCATGGGCTGTCTGCACCAGGGCCACTTAGCTCTCCTCGCCAAAGCCAGAGCAGAAAACGGGTTAACCATCCTTAGTATTTTTGTGAACCCTCTCCAATTCGGTGTTGGCGAAGATTACGAAGAATATCCTCGTGACCTTGAAAGTGATGCGGTTCAAGTTGAAAAAGCCGGTGGCCACATAATTTTTGCCCCTACGGTTAAAGAAATGTATCCTCAAGGATATGCCACCTATGTAGATGTGGAACGCTTAACGGCAGGGCTCTGCGGTGCGTCACGTCCCCATCACTTTCGCGGTGTCACCACAGTAGTAGCAAAACTTTTTAACATTGTCATTCCAGACAATGCCTACTTTGGGCAAAAAGACGCTCAGCAGGCATTAGTGATTCAAAGGATGGTCAGAGACCTGAACATGAATGTATTGGTGCACATCATGCCTACCGTTCGTGAGGCTGATGGCTTGGCCATGAGCTCCCGTAACAGCTACCTCTCTCCGGCAGAAAGGAGGGCAGCACTCATTCTCTCCCAAACTCTCCTGCAAGTGTCGGAAAAAATCCAAGGCGGACAACGAGACGCCTCAGCTATTCAAGCCTTTATCGTCAAAGAAATTTCCTCCGAACCCTTGGCAACGATTGATTATGTCAGTATAGTGGATACAGAAGAAATCAGACCGGTAAAAAAAATAAGCGGCCGGATACTCATTGCTTTGGCGGTCCGCTTCGGCAAAACCCGATTAATTGATAACATCATCGTGGAGGTTTAACTAATGCTACGTACAATGTGTAAATCGAAAATCCATAGGGCAACTGTTACTGACGCCAACCTGAACTATGTTGGCAGCATAACCATTGATGAGGACTTGATGGATGCTGCTGACCTGCTTCCTTATGAGCAAGTCCAAATTGTCAACAATAATAATGGTGCGCGCTTTGAAACTTACACCATCAAAGGCAAACGGGGCACAGGCACCATCTGTCTCAACGGCGCTGCTGCCCGTCTTGTCCAGCCAGGAGATATTATTATTATTATTTCATACGTTCAGGTAGCCGAAAGCGAGGCAAGAACCTTTAAACCCAGAATTCTCTCCGTCAATGAAAAAAACGCAATTATAGCCATCAAAGACAGCGAGTGAGACGCTGGTTTGTAAACAGGCCAATCTGAGCGTGCGATACACCTACTTCATCATTAAATAGCCATTTTAACCTGGGGATAAAATTAGGGGGTAAAATCTGCCTTGCGTTTTACCTTTGATTATGTTACACTGATGTTCGGAAAACTGTAATCGTGTCGGGGTGGCGGAACTGGCAGACGCGCACGCTTGAGGGGCGTGTGTCTACGACATACGGGTTCAAGTCCCGTCCCCGACACCAAATTGCCATGTAAGCTGTGGAGAATACTCCACGGCTTTTTTGCTTTCAGGAAATATGTGATGCTGACACGCACAGAAAAACCGTTGCGGGGGTAGTCAGTGTAGCATGAATAGCAAGTTGCACGCGATGCGAGCCGGTTTCTTGTGTCCAGAGGCGACATTTCCTAGTAAAGGGAAAAAGTCGAAGGGGATGAAGCTATGTTAATCATTCAAGATTTTTCCATTATTCACGTACAAGTGTTCGTTTTTTTTCGCAGTGTAAAAGGATTTTTACAAAACTTGACGAATTTATATTAAAACAACTTCTCCAATATTTCTACGGAATAGCCTGAAGGGAGTAATTATCTAATGAAATCGTTTGAACTGTTTGTAGGTGCCGGAGGTTTAGCGTTGGGCATTTCGGATGCCGGTTTTAAACATGAAGGGGGTATCGAGTGGGATAGCAATGCTTGCAATACCATTCGACTTAATCAGGAACGTGGAATAGCTCCGGTTCGGGATTGGCAATTATTTCAGACAGACGTAAGTCTGTTTAACTTTAATAAATACTCCGGCAATATCGACCTGCTGGCGGGCGGCCCCCCGTGTCAACCCTTTTCTATTGGCGGGAAACACCGTGGTTATTTAGATAAACGCGACATGTTCCCGGAAATGGTTCGGGCGGTGAGGGAAACTTGCCCTAAAATAGTACTGGTGGAAAACGTGAGAGGTCTAATCCGCAAATCGTTCAGTAAGTATTTTGAGTACATTGTTCTTCAATTGACATATCCGGAAGTCGTAAGGTCGGGTAATGAGAACTGGCAAGACCATCTGCCTCGCCTAGAACGTTATCACACGAAGGGAAAATGTAACGGGCTATCATATCGTGTCGTATATCGTGTGTTGAACGCTGCCGACTACGGTGTGCCGCAAAAACGCGAACGTGTTTTTATTGTCGGAGTGAGGAATGATATCCACATGGAATGGTCTTTCCCTAAACCCACCCACTCCCACGAGGCTTTACTGTGGAGTCAATGGGTTACCGAAGAATACTGGGACCGTCATCTGGTGGCGAAAAAACAACAACCGGATATTCCGACTAAACTCAAAAACAGAATCAATATGCTTCACGGTAAAATTATCGCTCCCCTAGAACAACCGTGGAGAACTGTGCGTGATGCGATCTCGGACTTACCTGACCCGGAAGACGCCAATAATGTGCATGCGATAGCTAACCACGAGTTCAGGCCGGGAGCTAGGCAATATTCAGGACATACCGGAAGTCCGTTGGATGAACCATCAAAAACATTAAAAGCGGGTGACCATGGAGTACCCGGCGGCGAAAACATGCTTTTGCGTCCCGATGGGAGAGTTCGGTATTTTACAGTCCGCGAAAGTGCCAGGCTACAGACATTCCCCGATAATTACGTTTTCCCCGGCTCCTGGACGGAAAGCATGCGGCAAATTGGCAATGCCGTGCCCGTAAAACTCGCGTCTTTTGTAACTCAAAATCTTCGAACACACCTTCAGAATATCTCCTTGTAAAGGATGGGCGAAATGTTCGATAAACCGTATAACCCACTGGAAAAGAAAAATCTGGCGGCTAGTGTTTCGGGAGTTTTATTAGCAAAGCCCGTTTCCACGTTACCCCCGGAGGAGTCTTTTGAAGGTGCGGGAGTTTACGCTATCTATTATGTGGGACAGTATCCGCTTTACGATTCGATTGCCAAGAGAAATAGAGACGGACAATTTGGACTTCCCATCTATGTTGGTAAGGCTGTACCGGCTGGTTCAAGAAAAGGCGGCTACGGGTTTGATGAGGCACCGGGGAGAGTTCTTTACAGACGGCTCAGTGAACACGCGGAAACCATAAGACAAGCTGAAAACTTGGATATTAACGACTTCTTCTGCCGCTATCTTGTAGTTGATGATATTTGGATTCCGCTTGGCGAAGCTTTATTAATAGAATTGTTTTACCCGGTCTGGAACATGGTGATAGATGGTTTTGGAAATCATGACCCCGGCAGCGGACGACACTTGGGCAAACGATCCAGATGGGATACTATACATCCCGGAAGGGTTTGGGCTAACAAGTTAAAAGACAATCCCGAATCTATTGATCAGATCAGTGACAAAGTAAAAGAGCACAAGGCGAAATACGAGGTCTAAACAGAGTTCATGGGCTCGCGAGGTACACCTACGTTTGAGGGGCGTGTGGTAAATCCATACGCATTCAAATCCCGTCCCTGACACCAAGTTAACTGTGTAAGCCTTGGAGAATACTCCATGGCTTTTTGCTGGTTGGTGATCCAAGCAAAAAAAGACCTAATATTGAAAAAAGTATTCTTCTGTAAAATGTTATTATCATAAATAATTATATTTAATAAATTTTTCGAATTGTCAACCTTGCTTGCAGGAATATCTACTTTTGATATGGAATAACTTTTACGAATAATTGCACTACTTAGGTAGCAGGCAAAAAATAGCAAATTATGACAAGAGTTCTTAAATTCAAGGAGGGAGGTGAGAAAATGAAAGATTACAAGCGGGAGGCTTGGGTAACGGGGATTGTTTTTACACTGCTGTCTCTCACAGGTGGTTTTATTAGTATCTTTTTCGTGCTGGGTAAAGATGCTTTCTTTGGTCCTGCGCCACAGTTCACGCCGCATACTAGTATTTTTGGCTTGCCTCTGCATTATGTGCTGCTGATTATGGGGAGTTGGCTGGGCGCAACTCTGCTAGGCGCTATCTGGACTTTAGTGCTTGACGGGATTGACAAACGAGAAAATTAAGACTTAAAGGGGAGGTGCGCTATGTCTGGTATTTTTATTGAGGGAATAATAGTTTCCGTTCTTGTGCTAGCGATTTCCGTTTTCTTTGGTTTTTGGGGACGGAAGATGACAAGAAATGTCTCGGACTATTTTGTGGCAGGTCGTTCCATTGGCGCAGTAAACAATGGTTTGGCCATGGTTTCGCTCTCGCTGAGCCTGACCACATTTTTAGGCCTCACCGCATTGATTTTCCATGGTTTTTATCTGGCAATCGCTCTGTATGCGGCTTTTACCGCATCATTTATTGGCATGTTGGTGCTGGCTGCTCCTTATTTACGCAGGCACAAATCTTTTACGACCATGGCTTTCATCGGTGAGCGATTCTATAGTAAGAACCTGCGCATATTAGCAGTAGTTATTATGTTAATAGTTAGCATTCTCTATTTAATCGCTAACATTAAGGGCATAGGGATTATCTTTCAAGTTTTGTTGGGACTGCCGCAAGTTTACGGAATTTTAATCGGTGGCCTAGTAGTTACTTTATATGTTATGGTGGGAGGGATGTACGGTGTGACTTATAGCCAATCCTTCCAAAGTGTGGTTATGCTTTTTGCCATATTTGTGCCGGTGATGATTATTTTACGGGCATTAGGCGCTGCAGGTTGGTGGTTCCCGCCCCTTGGTTATGGGGAAATGGTGCCGGCCATGCTTGCCGTTACGCCTCATTTCTTCTTCCCCTTCATTGTCCACCCTGTTTGGTATATTGCTGTGTTTCTCGGCACTTTTTTTGGAATTATTGGTCTGCCGCATTTTGTAATGCGTTTCTTTACTGTGCGTGATGCTCGGGAAGCTCGCTGGAGCGCTGTATTTTGCACATTCCTAGTGGGGTTTGTTAACACCAGTGTCTACGCCTTGGGTTTTGCAGGCGTATATTATGTGGCGAGCCAAGGCGTGCAAGTTGCCGTAGCTGATTATGATAAGCTCGTTTTTATCCTGACAGATGCTATTGCGGGCAATGCTTGGCTGGCAATAACTGTGGGCGGCGCGCTGGCAGCTGGCATTTCTACCGTAGCGGGATTATTGATGATTATGGGCACAGGTATTGTGCATGACTTGTACGGGTCGCTTAGGCCAAACACAAGTCCTGAGAAATTGCTTAAAATGGCTACTAAAGTGATGTTAGTGGTGGGAGTTGTCGTGACACTGCTTTCCTTGCGACCGCCTGAGTTTATTCTGGTCACTATTATGTGGGCGTTTGGAATTGCAGGTGCCGCTTTTGGTGTGCCGATGGTGCTGGGTATTTGGTGGAAGCGCACAACTAAAGAAGGCGCCGGCGCCGGGATGATTGTGGGCTTTTTGACCAGCTTCATTCCGTATGTGTTGATTGAAATTGTTGGTTGGGAAGCGACGATGATTTCGCGTTTTCTCTACGGTCCGCTGGGTTGGGTAAAAGTTATCGCTTTTAGCATTCCCATTACTTTTATTGTGACCATTGTTGTTTCATGGTTCACGAAGGAGCCGCCGGCTGAGGTTAAAGCAACGGTTGATATGATGCATGGTTGGGGCGATTACAGGGAAGAACGTTATAATGGCAAGGCTTTGCCGATAACTATTCTTATTCTCTCCATTTTATGTATTCTGTCGATATTCACACTTTATGACATTTTCTCGGTCATTGGTTAAGGGAGTGCTGATGCATGGAAAATTGGGAAAAACTTAGCAAAAAACCGTGGGCAGAGGTTCGTCAAATGCAGGATCGCAAACTGCGGGCCTTCATAGTGAATCAAATTTATCCCTACAGTCCACATTATAGGCGTATTTTTCAGGAGCTTAAACTGGACCCCTATAAGTTTAAAGGGGTCCAGGATTTAGTTCATCTGCCGTTTACCTACAAGGAAGACATCGCGCCCACAGACGCAGAGCCAGCCAAACATCGTGACTTTATTATTCGCCCTGACGAAGAAGTTTCAGAAAAATATGGACACATGGCTAAGTTGTCCCCTTATGGTGGCAAACAGGTGGTTGACGAAAAAATTTATGATTATAAGCCGGCACATATTCATTTTACTACCGGTCGGACGGCTAAGCCCACTCCCTTTGTCTACACCTTGCGTGACCTTGAAACTATTCGGGAGGCTGGCAGGCGTCTGCTGGACGTTTTTGCGTTGAGCGAAAAAGATATTCTTGTGAATGCTTTTCCCTATGCACCGCATTTGGCTTTTTGGCAGGCCTTTTTCGCAGCAGATAGCATGGGCGTCGCCTCTCTGCATAGCGGCGGCGGCAAGGTAATGGGCACTCAAAATCTGATGAGTGCGGTGGAGATGATGAAGGCAACAGTTATTTCCTTTATTCCAGGGTATGCGTATTACTTTTTGCGTCAAGCAGCCGAACAGAAGAGAGACTATTCTTCTGTGCAAAAGGTCCTTTTCGGCGGGGAGCGTGTGCCGCCGGGGCTAAAAGATAAAATTATCGCTCTTTTACAGGAAATGGGCGCGAAAAACCCTCAGGTTTTAGCCACGTACGCTTGTACGGAAAGCCGTTTAGCCTGGGGAGAATGTCCTTCACATGACTCTTACGGCTATCATACTTACCCGGATACCGAGATAATTGAGATGATCGACCCGGCGACTGGTGAACATGTGGCTGAAGGAGAAGAAGGTGAAATTGTCTATACTGCGCTTGACTGGCGCGGCAGTTGCCTGCTTCGTTATCGCACCGGCGATGTGGCTAAAGGCGGGATTCTTTACACTCCCTGTCCTAACTGTGGTCGCACAGTGCCGCGAATCACTGCTAATCTGCAGCGCAAGTCGGAATTTAAAGAGTTTGATTTGACAAAAGTGAAGGGTACATTGGTAAATTTGAATAACTTCTTCCCCTTAATGATGGGCCATCCTCAGGTTGTCGAGTGGCAGGTAGAAGTCTGCAAACGCAACAATGATCCCTTTGATTTAGATGAGATTAATCTGTATATTGCACCTGCTGCCGGGGTAAACATCGAGGAATTAAAAAGTGACTTGCGGCAGAAAGTTATTCGTGATACAGAAGTGGCGCCCAATCAAATTATCTTTCTTCCTGCGGAACAGGTTTTGGCTCGCGTAGGGATGGAAACGGAATTAAAAGAAAAGCGAATTGTTGACAATCGTCCTCAAAAGTAGAGTCCGCAAGGAGGGAAACATACTTGGAGAATTTTGCAAAATTATGCCGTATGACACCGGAACAGATTAAACAATTTCAGGCACAGCAAATGCAGGACTTTTTCGCAGGTGAAGTGGCTGTGCGACATCCGTTTTATCGTGATAGCTGGAGGGAAACCGGTGTTCCCCGTTCAGCTGCTGATTTGCAAAAACAGCCTTTTACCGTTAAAAGTGATTTATTGTCTCAGCCCGACAATCTTGAGAGTTACCGGCGCTATGTTCTTGAAGTGCCTGAACAGTCAGTTTCGTCTAAGGGCGGAGGTTTATTTGGACTTTTTAAAGGAAAATCAGCGGGAGAAATTGTTCCTAAAAAGTATGCAACGAATCAATTACTTTTTTCCGCAGGCAGAACAGGCAAAATAACACCGTATGTCTATTCGGTGGCAGATATTGAAAACTTAGGTGATACAGGGCTGCGCATGATGGAGATTCTTGGTATAACGAGGGATGATACTATTGTTAACGCCATGTCTTACGCACCCAACTTGTCTTTCTGGCAGGTTTATTATGGGGGACTCAAGTTGGGGTCAACTGTGCTGCAAAGTGGCGGTGGCCGGATCCTGGGCACAGAAAAGATTTTAACCGCCATGGAAAATATGGAAGCATCCACTTTGTTTACCACGCCTGGTTATGCCGAGTTTCTTTTGCAAACGGCAGTTCATTTTAATTTGAAGTTTCCCAATTTAAATAAGCTGATTGTTGGTTATGGTCCGGTGCCGCTCGCCCAAGTAAAGCGTTTGGAAGTGTTGCTGCGCATGGTCGGTTCTCCGGATGGGCAGGTGAAGCGAGTCTACTTCCTTAATGAGGCTAAGTCTGCCTGGGCAGAATGTTCGCCAGGCAGCGGCTATCATTTTTACCAAGACCACGCATTTTTGGAGCTTGATGCTGTGCCTGGGGTTGAGGGCAGAGGCGAGTTAATTTTGACTAATCTCAATGCGCTTGGTTCGTGTGTAGTCAGATTTCGCACCGGTGACTTAGCTGAGAGTATTACTTATGAGCCCTGCCCTGTCTGTCAGCGCTCTCTTCCACGTGTTCTTGGTGAAATTGAGCGTCTTGATGATTATAAAAACCTGGGCGGCGAGCAGGGACGCACAGTTAATCTAAGCAGTCTATTTTCCGTTTTGGCAGCAGAGCCTAACCTGCTGTTATGGCAGGCAGTCTTGCATGGCGAACCTGCGCAGTTGCGGATCGATGCTGCTTTTCTTGATAAGAATCAAGCGGCTGAGTTGTCTGGCAGTCTGCAGGCAAAATTGCAAGCTGCTTTAGGCGTGACACTCACTATCAAGCCAACTTCTTACAAGGAATTGGCGGATCGCTTAGGCTTTGAAAAATATCCTATCGAACAGAGGATTGTGGCACACTCGTCTACCGGAAGTTGACGGGTGTCGTTTATGCAGGTTGGAAACTAATAAAAGGATGGCTCGCGCCATCCTTTTATTTAGTTTTTGTTGTAAGATTATGTTAAAGAAAATAAGCAAAGCGTAGGTTAAACTAGTAAAAATAGAATAATTACTGTTTGGAGGTAGAATCGTTGAAAAAAGAGAGATTTTGGCTTGTAGTTTCTTTTTTTACTGCGGTTATTATCTATGCCTGGGTAAGTAGCGCCTTGCTTGGCGGAGAAAGTCCGCTCTCTATTAGGCAGCTCAATAGGCTTTTTGCTTCGCTAGGTTTTTGGTTTTTCTTTTTGCAGTTCGTTTTAAGCTCACGGTTGAAGTTGATTGAATCTGGCTTTGGATTAAATAGAATGATTCATGCTCATCGCTTGCTCGGTCGCTTAGCCTTAATATTTTTACTTTTACATCCACTGCTGTTGTTTATGCATGAAGGTTTGTTTAGCGCAGGCACGCCGTTTCGCATTGCTGGTCTGACTGTGTTGCTGATGCTGATGCTGACAGCCTTTGTGGCCTCTTTTCACAAAAAACTGAAGCTATCATATGAATTGTGGCTAAACATTCATAAAGTCAATTACATCTTGTTTCCCGTGGCGCTAATCCATATTTTTGGAAACGCTCTGCCGGGGTCATTGCTTTATTATATTTGGCTGATTCTCACCCTCCTGTTCGCGCTATTGCTAGTCGAAAAGATTATCCGGGAAATCAAGATCCGCAAAAATCTGTATGAAGTAGTAAAGGTTCAGCAGGAATCTAAAGATATCTGGAGCCTTTATTTTAAAGGAAAACAATTAGCTTATCAACCGGGACAATTTATGTATCTGAGGCTGCTGCGAAACGGAAAACTTTCCTCTGCGCATCCCTTTACCATATCCTCCAGTCCTACTTGGGAGATGCTTACCGTTACACCGAAGGAATTGGGCGACTTTACAGCTACTATTAAAGACACCAAAGTAGGCGATTTAGCCCTGATCGATGCGCCGTATGGGATTTTTAGCTTTTTAAATTATGACTGTGATAGGCTGGCTTTCATTGCCGGCGGCATCGGGATTACACCTTTTATGAGCATGCTGCGTTATATTTATGATGAAAGAATTGAAAAGCAAGTAACTATTATCTGGGGCAATAAAGATGAAGAGGCATTATGTTTTCAAGAAGAGTTAGACAAGATGGCACGGGAAATGGAAAATATTAAAGTTGTCTACGTAATGTCGGCACAAGAGAGTTGGCGGGGAGAGAAGGGCAGGATTGGCGGCAAAGTGATCGACAAATATGTACCTGAGCTGGCTAGGTGTCATTTCTTTGTCTGCGGGCCGCCTATGCTTAGCTTGGCAATTATGAAAACACTCCGTGAAAAAGGGGTGCCTGGTAGACGGATACATCATGAGCTGTTTGAGTTTTAAGAAAAGCGTGGATCGCCACGCTTTTCTTTATTAAAACCTTTAGAAAAAGCGCGGGCTTTTTGGCTGCGATTTTTTTCTCTAAGCAGGAGATTTAGTAAAAATGTCTAAAATTTTGTAATCTAGGAGGGATGAGAGATGAGAATATTAGTTTTAGTCCAGGGAGGTTATGGCCAGCGAGTTGTGGATAATCTGCACAAAAGAGCTCCTAACTGGCAAGTTAATACTTTTCATGTGCCGCTGATTCAGGAAATAATTGTGGATGAGCCGGAATTATTTTTGCCTGATAGGCTACCTAGTTGCGATTTGCTCTTACATTTAGCTGAAACACCGCAAGCTGCACAATTGTTACCTGCAATCGCAGAACTTACTAGCTGTAAGGCTGTGATTGCCTCAATCGACAACGCTGCTTGGATTCCCGCTGGATTGCGCAATCAATTGCGCAAAGAGCTGGAATTGAAAGGTGTTACTATCGTTTTCCCTGAGCCGCTTTGCTCTCTCGATGAGAATACTGTCGGTTTTGGTGGAGCAGTGCAATCTTATGCAAATGAAATAATTTGCGAATTCAGCCGACATTTTGGGAAACCGATTCTCGACGTGACGCTGACAGAGAGTGGACAGATTATGGAGGCTCGGGTTTTACGCGGTTCACCCTGTGGTTCTACGGAATATACTGTGGGTCTTTTAAAGGGGATGGATGCCAGCAAAGCGGTGCCCACCTCAGGCTTGATGTGTTTGAGTTACCCATGTTTGGCCTCCATGAAATTTGAGCAGACCGACAGTGGGATAGATACAATAATGCACAATTCCGGCCGGATTTTTAATGAGGGAATGGAAAATGCGCTAAAAAAAGCTGTAGACTAGGATTTTTCCTAGTCTACAGTTGGATGACTATTGGCTAAGCAGAAGCCCGCTAGTGGCTATAATTAACTTTTGCTCTTTGTATTAATTTTACTCTGAGCAAATAACATGTACGCGTTATAAATGGCAATAATAATGCCGATTGTCACATTGTTAAACATCAGCATGTTTGTTGTCAGAAAGGGCATAAAATTTACGAACGCTAACCAGACGCCAGCAATAATGTGTATCCAGTGAAACGTGGTCATCTTTTGGCTGCACCTCCTTTTGCCATTAATCTGCACTTTTTTATTAAAAAGTATACTTTTACAGATTGAGGCAAAAACCAAAGGCTTTAGCAGCTAGTTTCCCGATTGTGTTAAAGTTTATGCTAAAAAGAAAGGACGTATCTCGTCTGCCAACTTTTCAGGACGTACGACGCAGACGGGTTGTTGCATCATGACCTGAAAAAAATTAGTGTCGGGCGGGAAGTATTTAGTGTTTAGGAAGGTGCGGGGTGAGAAGCGGATTAGCAAGGGAATTTCATCGTCGCCTGCCGGGCTAAAGCAGATAGATGCGTTAAAGCTAAAGATGCCGTTGTTCCTGTAATAGGAGAAGAGGCGAACAAGTCCGTCTGTCAAATTTGCTAACAATGCTCCCTGTAATTCCCGGGGGGTGCAGTTGTGGGGGCCTACCCCAAGGACATCACCCAGCACACCAAGTGGGGCAAAGGGGGTAAGCCAGTAAATCTCGCCGGTCTTACCAAGAAATCGCTGGCCCAATTTTATCTCTTCAGCAAGATAATCTGGCCAGTATAGGCGGTTATTCTCTGTCTTGTAGCGGCGGGTGCTATGGAGGTTATCCATAAATACATTGCCTGGATTGTTGCTACCAAAGACCTGAATATGTGGGTGCACCAATCCACCACCGGATGGCGGCATATAGTTCCAACCGATAAAAAAGTAGGGAATACTTTTATCGTAGAGGCGGACGGATGCCAAAAACTTCATTGCCAGCGTGAAAGCATCGCACAGCACTTCTGCCGTAAGTTCTGCCATTGAAAGGATGTGCTTGTCGGAGAGGACAACGAGTCCGCTGTAAACATCATACGGAGCTATATTGGCAATAAGGGTAGCCGCTCCCTGGCGTAGGCGGCCCTCCGGAACCAGTTCTTGAGGAAAAATAGAAGTGACGCGAGCTATATTTGGAGGACAGAACGGGCAAAATCCTTTATTGTCACCTTCAAAGTCAGAGTAGTCCAGTGGTTGTGGCTTGATGGCTCCTAAATGGGCTAGGCGTGTGGATCGTCCCGTTAAGGGGTCATAGCGAAACTCCATTTCGTGTTTTACAGGCGCAAAATCTTTGCGTGGATCCAGCAGTGTGGCCATTACAGTTTCGCGGCGAAATATTATACTCATACATGCCTCCTGAAACTTAAACAGTCTTTGTTTAAATCTTACCTCAACTGACATTGGCGGTCAAGAATAATGAGGTAACAGCAGGCAGGCGCAGGAAGCAAAGAGAAGGAGGCAAGAAGGTGTTCATCTTTGGATACAGAATGATAATTTGGTTCGGATTGCTCGCCGCTTTGTTGATTTTTGCGGCTGTGGCTGCCGTCTATTTTGGCCGACGCCATAGATGGCTGCTTAAGGGACGCTGGCATCATCGACTGGCGATTTGGGGTACGATTTTTGCCGTGGTTCATGTAGTGTTGGCAATTATGCAGGTATTTTTCAATATCTTTCTTTAGAATTCAAGATATGGTTTCTTGCTACTGTTAAGCATGCTTGATGAGTGGAAACTGCAGCGATAAAATCAAGTAGTCTGACAAAAAGAATCGTCCCCAGCACAGGAGAACAAGAAAAACGCTTCGCGCTTTATCCAAAGATGCGTTTTTCTTGTCCGCTAGGGGCTGCCGCCCCTTCGGCGAGCCTGCGGGCTCTGAGCACCCCGCGAGCGTAAGGGGCACGCCCCTTACAAACCCCAACGCATAGGATCGTAGCTTCCCTGAACGATATAATTTCCTATGCTACAAAAAAAGCAAGTGCGGACAGCGCTCTTACCTTGCCGTTCACACTCTAGTTGATTTTATCTGCAGGGAGTTGTTTATGCGTTGATTCAATTATTTCCCTAGACTGGTTTGCCAACTTTTCTTGCAATTTTCATAATTCTTTTCCAGAATGCTACACACATCTTCCAAAATGTCTTTCTGTTCGCTTACCCGGCTTCGCCACAGCACCGCAGTAAGCTCCGGGTCTCTTGCGCTAGTTCGGGCGAGAAACATTTCAGTTGTTTCTTCCGGTAATAGTTGGCGAGTTGTTTTTTTTAGCAGATAAAGGACATCCCGAGCAAACTGGTTAAACATGGCTCTGTCTTCCAGCATATTTTTAATTAGATCCACAATTCGCTGTTCCAGGTGCGGCTCTTCCGGATAAAGTTCATTACGGTGAATGCGCCAGCCGGATTTTGTGCCGCCCAGACGTTGCCCCGAAATTTTTCCGTCACGCAACCAGCGACGGACAGTTTCGGGGTTTACATTTTTTATTTCAGCCACTTCTGCCACAGTGTAGTACTCCTGCATTCCGCAGGTCCCCCTTAAAAGACAGGAATTATTTAACTACAATCTTACTACACAAGAAAAACGCTTCGCGCTTTATCTAAAGATGCGTTTTTCTTGTCCGCTAGGGGCTGCCGCCCCTTCGGCGAGCCTGCGGGCTCTGAGCACCCCGCGAGCGTAAGGGTGAATCCCCCCTACGACCCCCCATTGTGTAAGAAATCATATAATTTCCTACACAATGAAAAAATGCCTGTGAATTGTAATGAAATTTGATGCTACATCTTTCTACATTAAAATGCAGAATTCCTTCTTTTTGGCAAAAGAAAATGTTATTTTCGCTCGAACAAAAAAAGGGTCTACGACCCTCTTTTCTGAAATTTATAGTTTTGCTCGGAACTTATGACGGATAATCTGTAACATAAACCGTCCGATGATGATCATAAATTACCATGCCAGGTTTAGCACCTTTAGGTTTCCGTACATGTCGGACCAATGTATAGTCTACCGGGACATTTGCTGAGGAGGCTGCCTTACTGTAACGTACAGCTAGGCGAGCAGCTTCCAGCAGAGTAGATTCCGGCGGGTCTGCGCTTTTAATGATCACATGGGCACCGGGGAGGTCTTTTGCATGGAGCCAAGTATCGTGAGGGGAAGCATCGCGTAAAGTCAGTCTGTCATTTTGTCGGTTGTTTTTGCCGATATAAATGGTTATGCCGTCTGCGGAAATTAATTGCAGCGGAATGGAAACGGTAGCAACAACTTTTTTCTTTGTTTTGCGTTCACGGATTAAGCCGCTCTGTTCCATCTCTTCGCGTATTTCACTAAGATCTTCCAGAGTAGCGTGTTTTAGCGCAGATAGCAGAGATTCCAAATAGATTAGCTCTTCAACCGTTTCACTGAGGCGGAGCGAAAGAATTTTTTCGCCGTCTTTGAGTTTGCGGTATTTTTTAAAATAGCGATGGATGTTGCCTTGGGGAGAGAGTGCGGGGTTTAAGGGGATCCGGATTTCTGCTTGCATTGTACTGTAATAATCTGGAACAGAAGCTTCTTTTGCGCCAGAGTGGAGGAGGTGTATGCTGGCAGTTAGCATTTCTCCCCAAACCCGGTAGCGGTCAGCCTCTGCCATTTCTGAGAGGTCTCTCTCCTGGAGCTGTTGTTTTTTTTCAGTCCGGGAGATGGCGCTGCTAACTGTCTGCAAGAGCTGTTGTTTTAGTTCTGTTTCCCGCCGCTTGCCTAGTTGTCTGTCAAAGAACAGATCTAATCCTTGATTTACCGACGGATATGAAGTGATGAATTCCGGAGGAAGACTGGTAATGAAGACTGGGGAAAAGAATGGTCGGCTGCCTGGTGATTGGGCAAGACAAGGAGTAAAATTGCCTCGTGTAATTATTTCCGCCAGCTTAAGCAGTTCCATAGTTAGAGATCTGTTAATTTCAAGGGGATGGGCATTATCACCGTCAGAAGCACGATAAGTGATTTCCCTGGCTAAATCCGGACCTAGGCCCATTATCGCAGAAACGAGAATTTTTTCCACCGGTTGTTCCAGCAGTTCTGTCAGCTTTTCAGCCAAACGCTCCTCAGTTAGTGTGAAAAGATCTAATTTGTTCTGAATAGGAGGGAGGATGTACAGTTCACCTGGCCGGACAGCGCGGTGGCGGCTCATCTCTTCAGTGACAATTTTTATGGAACCGAGAATATAAGTGCCTGCATCACGAGGCATGGTGAGAATGATATTAGAATGTTTGCCCATAACTTCGCATTGGAGTGTTTTTTTTATTTCATTGCCAAAATCGTCATAGCCGCCAAAGTGCAGTGAAAGGATGCGTTCAAGCCCGGTTTGTTCAACAGAAAGAAAGCGAGCGCCGATTAGGTGCTTGCGCAGGAGCATGCAAAAGGCGGGAGGGGCGGGAGGATTTTCCGGTTTAGATTCAGTAAGGTGGATGCGCGGCAAAGCTGAATCGGCAGAGCAAAGCAATTGGAACGATTTGTGGCGGCTGCGCAAATGCAGGATAATTTCCAGGGGTCGTGGCTGGACAATTTTCTCAACTTTGGCTCCCGGTAGTTCTTTTGCTAGTTCTTGGCAGACTGCTGCTAGGGTAATTCCGTCAACAGACATTTGCTTCACCTCCAATTACTGCGTCATTAGTATATCAGCAGTAGCAGCCTATGACAACCAATCGATATTCCATGGTTTGGATTCGCAAGAGAGAAGTGCTTTTTTGTTTGGGGGTGCAATATATATGGCGTAAAGGAAAATAGTACCCAAATGAGGTGAAGCAATGAGCCAGCTACCATGGTCCGGAATGACATTCCAAAATACTTTGCAGTATTTTCAGGTGAAAGCGGAACAGGGATTGTCTCGTGATGAGGCGGCGGACAAACTGCATAAAAACGGCCCTAATCTCTTGTCAGAAAAACAAAAGACTTCCTCAATACTTCTTTTTTGCTATCAGTTCCGAGATTTCATGGTCTTAGTGCTGCTGGGAGCCACATTGCTCTCCGGACTTCTAGGGGAATATACCGATGCGCTCGTGATAATCGGCATTGTGATAGTTAATGCAGTCTTAGGCTTTATGCAGGAATACAGGGCTGAGAAGTCTCTGGAAGCACTAAGGGAACTAACGGCACCCATGGCTCGCGTAGTTCGAGACGGTGTCCGCCTTGAGCTACCGGCAGAAAAACTGGTGCCAGGTGACATTGTCTTAATTGAAGCAGGAGACCGTATCCCAGCAGATATCAGGTTAGGAGAAGTGCGCCAGCTATCAGTCAATGAGGCTTCTCTTACCGGTGAGTCGGAGCCGATAAACAAACAGGTGGAAGTGCCCGGCTGTTTGGGCAGTTCGCTGGGGGATCGTGTTAATATGGTGTTTATGGGAACAATGGCAGTGGGCGGCCGGGCCAGCGGGATAGTAGTTGCCACCGGCATGCAGACTGAAATGGGCTTAGTTGCACATTTGATTCAGGAAGCGGGGGAAGAAGCTACTCCGCTGCAAAAGCGCCTTGAGCAAATGGGGCGATTGCTAGTGGCCGGCTGTCTGCTGATCTGCGGTCTGGTGGTGGCAATGGGCTTGGCTCAGGGATTACCAGCTTACAAAATGTTTATGGCGGGAGTTTCTTTAGCAGTGGCAGCCATCCCTGAAGGGTTGCCCGCAGTAGTGACAATTGCGTTGGCCGTCGGGGTCCAGCGCATGGTGCGTAAGAATGCCATTGTGCGTCGTTTGCCGGCGGTAGAGACTCTGGGATGCGCCACAGTGATTTGTGCTGATAAAACAGGCACAATGACTCAAAACAAGATGAATGTGCGGGAGGTTTGGGCAGGTGGGCACCAGTACCAGGTCGAGGGAGAGGGCTATCTTCCCCAAGGGCGGTTTTTAGCCGGAGGACAGCCGGTAAAAGCAAATTCGGAACCGGGGTTAATGCTTGCCTTGACTGCGGCTGTTTTATGTAATAACGCCCAACTGCGCAAAGGCAATCTGGAGGTGAAGGCAATCTGGCGTGGCGGCAGCAGAGCAGAGTGGGGCATCCATGGCGACCCTACCGAAGGGGCCTTGCTGGTAGCCGGCGCTCGAGCCGGGGTTTGGCTTGAAGATTTGGAGAGGCAAAGCCGGCGCGTAGGGGAGATACCGTTTGATGGTCTGCGCAAACGGATGTCAGTAATTTACAGTAGCCCAAAAGGCAACCTGCTTTATGTTAAAGGTGCTCCGGAAATAATAATGTCTCTATGCAGTAAAATATTTTACAATGGCCAGGTGGTAGATTTTTCTGCTGCTCTGCGTAAAGATGTGTTTGACAAAACTGAAGTTATGGCCGGTATGGCGTTGCGAAACTTGGCAGTAGCTTATAAAATGATTGCGCCGGGGCAGCAAATCTCTGAGGATTTGGAAGAGAATTTAGTCTTTGCCGGTTTGTTCGGGATGATGGATCCGCCGCGACCTGAGGTGATGTCTGCGATCTTGAAGTGTCGTAAGGCCGGCATTAAAACTGTGATGATTACCGGAGATCATAAGACGACAGCTTTGGCCATTGCCAGGATGTTGCGTTTGCTGCCATTGGACGGACGTGTTATGACCGGCGGTGAATTAGACGAAACTAGTGACTTGCAATTGGAGAAAGCAGTGGAAAATACATATGTTTATGCTCGTGTTACGCCAGAGCACAAGCTGCGCATTGTACGGGCCCTGAAGCGTCGCGGCCATGTGGTGGCCATGACGGGGGACGGAGTAAACGATGCGCCGGCAGTGAAAGAGGCGGATATCGGTATCGCCATGGGTAAAACCGGTACAGATGTAACTAGGGAAGCGGCTTCCATGGTCCTGGCTGATGATAATTTTAACACCATTGTTGCGGCGGTGGAAGAGGGTCGCAGTATTAACGACAATATTAGGAAATTTATCCGTTTTTTGTTGGCGTGCAATACAGGGGAAATTTTAACGATGTTTATCGCTATGCTGGCGGGGCTTCCTTTGCCGCTTAGGGCTATTCAGATTCTTTGGATTAACTTGGTGACTGATGGTTTGCCAGCCATGGCTCTAGGGGTGGAGCCCACAGAAAAAGGAGTTATGGATCGCCCGCCCCGTCATCCGCAAGAAGGGATTTTTGCCCGCGGACTTTGGCAAAAGATCTTGGGGCGCGGTAGCCTAATCGGCATAACTACCGTACTAGTCTTTGCCTGGGCGCTAGAGCAAGGGATGGAAGTAGATACAGCGAGGACGATGACGTTTGCCACGCTGATTGTGGCACAGCTTTTATACGTTTTTTCCTGTCGCCGCGAGAATAGCACCCTTTCCTTGACAGGTTTTTTCAGCAATGGCTGGCTGTTGGCAGCCGTTTTCTCATCATTTGCGCTGCTGCTGGTCGTTATCTATCACCCGCCGCTGGCTTCCGTATTTGCCACCGTTCCCCTGTCACTGGAGCAATGGGGCGTGATTATTTTTGCTGCTTCGCTGCCAACGGTGATTAATTTGATTTTGCTAGTAGGGAAAACACTAATTCTGCCGCGATTGGTGGTATTTAAAAGTGAGTAGTGGGTAGATGAGTTGCGAACTCTTGGAGAAAGAAGCATTTTCTGATAGAATGATGTGAGTTAGACAAATATGGTGGATAAGAGAGGATTTAGGATGATTCGAAGTATGACAGGATATGGGATGGCGGAAAGCGACTCGGATGAGGCTATTCGTTTTAAGGTGGAAATCCGCTCTGTTAATCACAGATATTTGGATGTGGCTATTCGCCTGCCCCGGGAGCTGCAGTCCTTGGAAGACCGGGTGCGCAAAAGTGTCCAGCAGTCTGTGGGTAGAGGTAGGGTGGAAGTGTATCTTTCTTGGCGAGCGGACTCGCCAGATACTGTACAGGTAACTATTGACCGCGACTTGGCTCAAGCTTATTATCAGGCTTTGCTTGAACTGAGCCGTTTCTGCGCGGTAAAGGAGTTGCCAAGTTTGGAAGTTTTGTCTCGTTTCCCCGATGTTTTGCGTGTAGAGAAAGAGCAAACAGATAATGATAAGTTCTGGCTCTTGCTTGAACCAGTCTTAAACAAAGCTTTAGCCCAGCTTGCAATCCAGCGGGGGGAAGAAGGGGAAAGGTTGGCGGCTGATTTTAGCAAACGACTGAAAGAGTTGGCAACGATTGCCAAACTGGTCGAAAATCGTGCCCCGCAGGTGGTAGATGAGTACCGCCGGAAGATGGAAGATCGCTTGCGGGAATTACTGGGACAGGCTGACTTTGATCCGGCCAGAGTATTGACTGAAGCAGCTATTTTTGCTGACCGGAGCAACGTGACTGAAGAATTAGTCAGGTTGGAAAGTCATCTGATTGCTTTTCAGACAGCACTATTGGAAGAAGGGCCGGTGGGTCGTAAACTTGACTTTTTGACGCAGGAATTACTCCGCGAGGTTAATACCGTAGGTTCCAAAGCGAACGATTATTTGCTGGCCAAGCTGGTGGTGGAAATGAAAACCGAATTGGAGAAAATACGTGAGCAAGTGCAAAATATTGAGTAACAGAGACTTTTCCTAACAGATTTAACTCTTGCATTGTTTGCAGGATTTCCGTTATACTATTAGCAGAGTCAACCATTTTGAAGACGTTTTAACCGATTAAAGGAGGTTTCATCTTGCAGATTAAGCTGATTAATATCGGGTTTGGTAATATTGTTTCAGCGAATCGAATTATCGCCATTGTTAGTCCGGAATCGGCACCTATCAAACGGGTTATTACCGAAGCTAGAGACCGTGGGATGCTGATTGACGCCACATATGGTCGGCGGACCCGTGCTGTGATAGTTACTGACAGCGGTCATGTGGTTTTATCCGCCGTCCAGCCGGAAACAGTAAAGCATAGGCTGCACACCAAAGAGGTTAGTGCGGTAGAAGAAGAAGAATAGAGGTCAAAGGGAGCTGTGTCTAGGCAGGGTTTACTGATTGTTGTCTCCGGGCCTTCAGGAGCAGGTAAAGGAACGGTATGTAGGGCTCTGCTTGATAGTAGCCCGGAGTTGGTCTTGTCGGTATCAAAGACTACACGAGAGCCCCGTACCGGTGAACAGGACGGGGTTAACTATTTTTTTGTTACTCATCAAGAATTTGAGCAGGCTTTGAGCGAGCAGGATTTTTTAGAGCATGCTTGTGTTTATGGACAGTATTACGGAACTCCGCGCAGCGCAGTAGAGAAATTGCTGGCAGTAGGGAGCGATGTAATTTTGGAAATTGACACGCAGGGTGCCATACAGGTAATGGAGGCATGTGCTGAAGGTATTTTCATTTTTCTTCTCCCGCCATCGGGTACGGAACTGCGCACCCGCATTATAAATCGGGGAACGGAATCGTTGGAAAGCTTGCAGCGTCGTTTGGCTGCCGCCGCCCAGGAAGTGGCATTGGCACCAAAATATGATTATATTGTGGTGAACGATCGTGTGGAAGATGCCCGTGATAGAATTTTTGCGATCATCCAGGCGGAAAAACTACGGACCGGACGTAACAGAGAACTGATTCAAACTATCGCAGAGGAGGTTAAAGCGTGATTTATCCTTCGATTGATACGCTGATTAATAAAGTCGACAGTAAGTATACATTGGTGATTGCCGCCGCCAAACGAGCGCGGATGCTTAATGAAGGCGCGCGCAGGATGGTGGACTCCCATTCGATGAAAGATGTTTCCATCGCTTTGGAAGAGATCAATCTGGGGAAAGTAGGGTACGAACGGTTAAAAAAGTAAGGAGGGCTTACCCATGCTTTCCGGCAAACAGGTTGTGCTGGGTGTTACCGGCGGGATCGCCGCTTACAAAGCGGTTGAGCTTTGCCGGCTCTTTATCAAAGACGGTGCCACTGTAAGGGTGATAATGACGGCTGCAGCCAAACAGTTTGTAACTCCGCTCACCTTTCAGACGGTGAGCGGCAACTTGGTGTACGACGACCTGTTTGCGGGTAGCCAGCGTTACACTGTCGATCACGTGGGGTTGGCTCAGGGAGCCAACCTGTTTCTTATTGCCCCGGCTACAGCAAACTGCCTTGGCAAGTTGGCTGCAGGAATTGCTGATGATTTGCTGTCCACCACGGTGTTGGCAGCCGGCTGTCCCGTTCTCTTAGCTCCGGCGATGAATACAAAAATGTTCGAAAATTCTACCGTACAAGAGAATATAGACAAACTTACTTTGCGTGGCTACAGTTTTGTCGCACCGGTGGAGGGCGAGCTTGCCTGCGGAGAAAGCGGGGGCGGCCGCCTTGCGCCTTTGGATAGTATTTTTGCCGCAGCCAAATCCCTGCTTCTTCCAGCACTTGAGCTAAGAGGTGTGCGGTTGCTTGTTACAGCCGGCCCCACCAGGGAAGCTATTGACCCGGTTCGCTACCTGACAAATCATTCCAGCGGAAAGATGGGTTATGCAATAGCCCAGGCTGCGGTGGAGCAGGGAGCGGAAGTGACTTTGGTGTCTGGTCCGGTAACGTTGCCGGCACCAGCAGGGGTAAGGATGGTGCGGGTTACCACAGCGCAGGAAATGTATGCTGCTGTGCTAAGTTTATACTCGGAAATAGACGTGGTGGTAAAAGCGGCAGCGGTGGCAGATTACCGTCCTGCCACCGTGCAAGAGGCAAAAATAAAAAAAGACGGGGATATGGCCCTGTCTCTAGTGAGAACCCCGGATATTCTTGCGGAGCTTGGCAAACGCAAGCAAAATCAGGTTTTGGTTGGTTTTGCAGCTGAAACAGATAATCTGAGGGAGAATGCGCTGGTTAAATTAGCCCGCAAAAATCTTGAATTGATTGTGGCTAATGATTTGACGGAGGACGGAGCCGGTTTTAATACCGATACTAATGTGGTAAAATTTTATTTTAAGGACGGTCAGGAGAAGCAGCTCCCCCGGATGCCAAAGCTTGCGGTCGCCAGGGAAATCATCAGAGAAATTAAGAGAATCATGAACATTGTTTAGGAAATTTCTTGAGAAAAGCCAAATTTAGCTGAATAGGAAAACGGTACTGTACGATAAAGAGATATCTGCGGCTTCTGCTGCAGATATCTCTTTAGCTAGGGATAAAATGTGCGAGTAATGCCGGGGTAATGTAAACTTCAATTAGTGCTGCTAAGAATAACAGAAGAATAATTGTGGGCAGAACAATGCTGATTTCTTTGAAGATGCCTTTTATGCTAGCGCTGCGGCTGTGGCCGGGGAGGGGAAAGATGAGGTGGTAGCCTAGTTTCAGCCCAAGAGCTACGCTCACTAAGAAGGCGGGTATTTCAAAAACTCCGTGGGGTAAAATGCCCGCCAACAATAGCGGCAGCGGCTGGGCAAATTCATTTGTCAGCTGAAAAGCGACTGTGCCCAGAATTGCGCCATTGGCCATGGCAGAAAAGAGTGGGGCGATTCCTAAAAGTACGCCGAGCACCATGACTTGGAGTGAGGCAAACGTATTGTTTAAAAAGAGAATAGCTACACCACGCAGGGGGTGACCGCCAAAGACCTGTTCACCCAATTCCTTTAACATAGTCAGCGCAGTTTCTTCCATCATGGGCAATAGCAGCGGATCATATGACAGGGCAGCATACATCAGCAGCGTGCCGCCTATAAAAAATATAGCTGCCAAAATCAGCCAAGAGCGGTTATCCAGGATAGTTTTTGAAAATTGTCTGTACATTGTCAGATCCCTCCAGTACTATTATACTTGTAGGTTTTCCTGTTGCACAAGGGGAATGTTGCCTGATGTGGAATATAGCTTTAGCACAAAGAAAGCGGAGGAAATCAGTGGAAATTTTAGCGGAAATCATCGTCGGAATCCGGAGTGATAATCTAGATAAATCTTATACATATCGGGTGCCTCAAGGCATGGAGATTCAGGTAGGGAGCCGGGTAGTAGTCCCTTTTGGTCGGCAACGCTTGGAGGGATACTGTATTGCGCTCATGACTCCAGCAGGAAACGGGGAGCAAGTCGATTTTGAGTATAAAGAGATTGCAGAGCTATTGGATGACGCGCCGGTGTTAACTGAAGAATTGATTGAATTGTCGGCCTGGGGTGCTGCTAGATGGCTTTGCCGCAGAACCGATCTATTGCAGGCCATGGTTCCTGCCGGTTTGCGTTGGACTACGTCTAAATGGGTGACTCTGCTAGAAGATGCTGAGGCGGATACGCCGGAACTGCTTTGGTTGCGGGAAAACGGCCCTGTAGCCTTGGTTTCCTGGCAGAAAATATTTCCGGCGGTAGCCCGCACGGATGAGTTGCGCCGCCTGCAGCAGAAAGGTATAATTAAGCTAAAAAATCGTGAATCTCGCGGCATTGGGCAAAAAAAAGTGCAAAACGCTCACCTGCTGTCGGCGGGGCAAGCTGGTCTGCCAGCGGGAAAGAAGCAGGAGCTGGCTTTGCAATTGTTGCGGGAGCACGGCTCCATGGCGCTTTCAGCGCTGGCTGATGCGGGAGTAAGCCGGGCTACCATTCACTCTTTGGCGAAAAAAGGCTGGATTGTTATTAGTGAGCAGGCTGTACGCCGTGACCCGTTGGCCGGAGAAATATTCTTGGCATCCGGCTCCCTAAAGTTGACTGAAGCCCAGGCGGAGGCCATTAGGCAGGTGGAATCCGCAAGAAATGGGACTGGGCGAGAAGTTGTTCTGTTGCATGGTGTGACAGGCAGCGGCAAAACCGAAGTTTATCTGCAGGCAATTGGCAAGGTGGCTGCTGCCGGAATGGGTAGCATTGTGCTTGTACCTGAAATAGCCCTGACACCGCAGATGATTGAGCGGTTTGTTGCTCGCTTTGGCAGCCAGGTTGCCGTGTTGCATAGCCGGTTATCTGCCGGGGAACGGTATGACGAATGGTGGCGCATTGCTACAGGGGAAGCCTTGGTGGTTGTGGGGGCTCGCTCTGCAGTGTTTGCTCCGTTTAAACAATTGGGATTGATTGTGTTGGATGAGGAACATGAAGCCAGCTACAAGCAGGATGAAGCACCTCGCTATCACGCTAGGGATGTGGCGCTGTGGCGCGCAAATAAGCATGGAGCAGCCTTGGTGTTAGGGAGCGCAACTCCTTCCTTGGAATCTTACAGCGCTGCACTTAGCGGAGAGTATGGTTTGTGTCTTCTGCCCGAAAGGGTGGAAAACAGGCCGTTGCCTCCGGTGGATATAGTAGATATGCGTCAAGAACTAAGGGAAGGGCATCGCAGTATCTTTAGCCGCGCCCTGTTAAGTGCGTTGGAAAAGGTGCAGCAGGACAAGAAACAGGCCATCTTACTTCTAAATCGCAGGGGATACGCCACCTTTGTTCTTTGTCGAGGGTGCGGCTTTGTAATGCGTTGTAAAATGTGCAACGTATCTCTTAAATTTCATTTGGCAGAAGAATTGCTCCGTTGCCATTATTGTGATTACGGCGAGCCTTATCCCTCCCAGTGCCCTGTCTGTGCCAGTAACTATATCAGACATTTTGGCACAGGAACACAAAAAGTTGCAGAAGAGTTGCACAAACATTTCCCGGCAATCAGAGCAGCCAGGGTGGATGCTGATAGTACAGCGCAGAAAGGGGCGTATCAGAAAATCTTTGGCGACTTTAAAAGTGGCAGCGTCGATGTATTAATCGGTACGCAGATGGTGGCAAAGGGCCTGGATTTCCCCAATGTTACTTTGGTAGGTGTTATTACCGCTGATACGACCATTAATTTGCCGGATTTTAGGGCGGGAGAGCGGACATTTCAATTATTGACCCAGGTAGCCGGCAGGGCGGGACGGGGAAATTTCGCTGGTAAAGTGCTGGTGCAGACATATACACCTGAACATTATGCGATACAGGCGGCAAGAACCCATGATTACGAGGCTTTTTTTGCGCAGGAGAGTAAGGCACGGAAAGAATTAGAGTATCCCCCCTATGCGGTGTTTATTCGTTTGTTATTAACGGGCGCCGACGAAGGCAAAGTGGTGGAGGCCGCTTCCTTGTTGGCCTCGCTCCTGGCAGCAACAGAGATTCTTGGCCCGTCTCCCTGCCCCCTCGAACGGATCAGAGGTCAGTTTCGCTGGCAGGTGGTGGCTCGCGGACAAGTGTTGGAGCCGTTGCTGCTCACAGTGCGAGAGGCTGCAGAAAACTTTCGCAAAAATCAGCTGTCTGCTTCGGTACGTCTGGTGCTGGATGTGGAGCCACAGAGTTTGTTGTAGTGTGAAATAATCTTGTTAAAGCAGAGAGGACGAAAAAAATGGCAATCAGAGTAATCAGAACAAAAGAGGATCCTGCGCTGCGGGAGGTGGCTTTAGAAGTCAAGAAAATCACGCCGCAGATTAAGAAACTTTTGGATGAATTGGCGGAGACGATGTATGACGCCGAAGGGGTTGGTTTGGCTGCTCCCCAAGTAGGAATCGCCAAGCGCCTGATTGTAATTGACGTACAAGACGAAAACGGACTGTTAAAACTGATAAACCCGTTAATCATCGCCAGAAAAGGCAGGGAAACAACACCGGAAGGCTGCCTAAGTTTCCCGGGTGTTGCCGGTGAAGTGGAACGGGATGAAACTGTGACTGTGCAGGCTACAGATCCGGATGGCAACACGGTGCAAATTTGCGCCTCCGGGCTGCTGGCGCGTGCCTTTCAGCATGAAATTGATCACCTTGATGGAATCCTATTTGTAGATAGAGTGACTTCTCTGCGAATAGCTGAAAACAGCGAAGCGGGCCGGGAGGAAGTATGAAGGAAACAAGGATAGTTTTTTTCGGTACGCCGGAGTTTGCGCTTAAAACGTTGGATTCATTGCATAAATCCTTTACGGTCTCGGCTGTAGTCACTCAACCGGATCGTCCCGGCGGACGGGGAAAAAAAATGTCGCCATCGCCTGTCAAGCTTAAAGCGCAAGCGCTCGGGATTGCGTTGTTCCAACCAGCAAAAATCAGAACTGCCGAATTTGCGGCGTGGCTGCAAAGCATGGCGCCTGATTTTCTGGTAACGGCTGCCTACGGAAAAATCCTTTCTGCACAGATTCTGGCTGTGCCGAGGCTTTCTGCACTAAATGTTCATGCTTCGCTGCTGCCGCGCTGGCGCGGTGCTGCGCCAATCCACCGGGCGGTGCTGGCAGGTGATTGTGAAAGCGGGATTACGATTATCGAGATGGATGAGGGTATGGATACAGGGGATATAATTTTACAGGGTTCAGTCCCCGTTGGCCGGGATGAGACCACCGGTTTTCTACATGATAAATTGGCAGATTTGGGTGCTAGGCTGATTGTGGAGGCGGTGACGGCGATTCTGGCAGGCACGGCAAAAAAGGTAGTGCAAGACCATAGTCAGGCCACTTTGGCTCCACCATTAACCAGGGAGGAAGAAATACTGGACTGGTGTGCCAAAACAAGTGTGATTCATAACCAAGTACGGGGCATGAATCCCTGGCCCGGTACGTATACTTGGTTTAATGGAGAGCGTCTTAAAATTTGGGCCGGATATCCGGTCCATTCTACTCCCGCAAACTGTGGCCAAGTGCTGGCGGCAGGCAAAGAAGGGATTTTTGTCAGTACAGGTGATGGCGTCTACTGCATTTCCATGCTACAGCCTCCCGGCAAAAAGATCATGGATGCAGCCGATTTTCTGAGAGGTAACTTGCTGCCCCCCGGCTCGATACTAGGAAAATAAGCTACCGTATAGTACAATAAGAGCAGGGTGGTGAAGCCAATGATAAAAAAGAGATTATATTTGGGTTTGCTGGCAGTAACAATGTTGCTTTTTGCCGGGGCGCTGGCGTATGCTTGGCTCACCTTTTTTCAGCGTGATGCCGGGTTTTTCCGCTATTTGCTAGTAATTGCGGTAATTGTGGTGCTAGCCTGTCTGGCAGTAATTGGCCTGGGATTTTTGGGCATTGTGCTTTCCATTATCTCAGATAAGAATATAATTTTCTTGAACAAACCTATTAATTTTACGGTGTCCTTGCTTTATCCGGTGGTGCTGTCGGTCGGAAAAGTGCTAAAAATTACCCAAGATAAAATCCAGCGCTCCTTTGTGGAGGTGAACAACCACTTAGTGCGGGCAAAAAAAGGCAAACTGCAACCGCAGCAATTGTTGGTGCTGCTACCCCACTGTTTGCAAGAGAGGGATTGCGTTCACCGAATTACCAGTAAGCTGGAGAACTGCACCGGCTGTGGAGCTTGCCAGGTAGGCGCCCTGTTCGCCCTGTGCCAGCGGCTCGGTGTACACTTGAGGATTGCTACCGGAGGCACGTTGGCTCGGGAAGCGGTAAAGGCAATCAGGCCTCGTGCTATAGTGGCAGTAGCCTGCGAACGGGATCTGACGAGTGGTATCTTGGATTGTATCCCGTTGCCGGTGTTGGGGATTACCAACAACAGACCAAACGGACCTTGCCATAATACCGGTGTAAGTCTGGATGCGGTGGAAAAAGCGATTATATTTTTTATTGGAGGAGGAGAGGCAAATGTTCATGTTCTTACCTGATGCTACTTGGTTGATAATCATGCCGGCATTTATTTTTGCCCTGTGGGCACAAAACCGGGTTCAGTCTGCTTATGGAAAATATTCCCGCGTTCATTCCCGCTCCGGAATTAGCGGCGCTCAATCGGCAAGACGGCTGCTGGATGCTGCCGGGCTCAATAATATTACGGTGGAACAGGGACATGGTCATCTTACTGATCATTATGACCCAAGAAGCGGTGTGATCCGTCTCTCGCCCGGTGTATATCAAAGTTCTTCTTTGGCTGCGCTTGGCATCGCAGCTCATGAAGCCGGTCATGCCATCCAGCATGGTGAAGGCTACATGCCGCTGGCTTTTCGCAACAACATTTTTCCTGTAGCTAATATCGGTTCACGTATGGCTATTCCCTTATTCTTTATCGGTTTTCTATTTGGTGGCGCCGGCGAAGGTCTGGCGTGGCTAATGGATGTGGGGATTTTATTTTTCTCTTTTGCCGTAATCTTTCAAATAATCACCTTGCCGGTTGAGTTTAACGCTTCAACGCGCGCAGTGGCGCTGCTGGAAGGGAGCGGTTTTATCAGCCGAGATGAAGTAGGACCCACACGGCAGGTATTAAATGCCGCCGCCTTGACTTATCTTGCCGCCGCTGCGGTAGCTATCACTCAACTGATTCGGTTATTGATTTTGCGTGACAGACGGAATTAAAATGGATAAGCGACGAAAAAGGGATGCGAGAGAAGCCAGCTTGCTTGCGTTGCAGCGAGTGGAAGAGGACGGGGCTTTTGTTAATCTGGCTCTGGCCGAAGTGTTGGCTGCAGTGCCCATGGAGCTGCGGGATAAAGGGTTAGCGACGGAAATAACCTATGGTGTAATCACCCATAGGCTGACGCTGGATTGGATGATTAGTCAGGTGGCCGCCCGTCCAGTCGAAAAAATTGATGCTTTGCTCTTGCAGATTTTACGCATCGGGTTTTACCAGCTCTTTTATCTAACCCGGATTCCTGCTTCTGCCGCAGTTCATGCCACGGTAGAATTGGCTAAAAAGGGGAAAAAGAAAGGGTTGGCCCCCTTTGTGAACGGTGTGTTGAGAGGTGCTTTGCGGAGTCAGGATAGTCTGCCTTGGCCGGAGCGCTCCACTGACGAAGCTGCCTACCTTACTTTGCGCCATGCGCATCCTCGGTGGTTGGTGGAGCGCTGGTTGGCACGATATGGTTTCGAGGAGACAGAGGAGCTGCTTCAAGCAAATAACAGGCCGGCACCGCTAACGGCTCGTGTCAACACGCTGTGGACGACCCGGGAGGATTTGCTGACTTCTTTAGCTGGCGAAGGGGTCGAGGCTACACCTAGCCTGGTGGCTCTTGATGGGGTTGTTTTTAAAACCGGCGGACGACTGACTTCTTTGGCTGCGTATCGGCAGGGGCTGTTTCAGGTACAAGGGGAAAGCGCCATGCTTGCCGCCAAGATTTTGGCGCCTCTCCCGGGGGAGGATGTGCTGGATTGCTGTAGTGCTCCCGGCGGGAAAACAACACACTTGGCCCAATTGATGGAAAATCGGGGAAAAATTCTAGCATTAGATATTTATCCGCACCGGTTGGCACTGGTGGAGGCAAACTGCCGCCGTTTAAAGGTGAAAAATGTGCGTACCGTTTGTTTGGATGCACGGCGGATTGATCCGGCTGAGCTGGGGCTTTTTGATAAAATTTTATTGGACGTGCCATGTTCCGGATTGGGCGTGCTGCGGCGGAAACCGGATTTAAAGTGGCGCAGTGAGGAAGAAGATATTTCTAAGCTGGCAGAGTTGCAGAAAGAACTTGTTCATGCTGCTCTTTCCGTGTTGAAACCCGGGGGGATGCTGCTTTATTGCACGTGTACTAATGAGCCGGAAGAAACGGAAGAAGTGGTGGCAGATGCTTTAGCCGCTCACCGAGAATTGCGGCTGGAGGAGCTTGCCCCTAGTCTGCCGCCGCAGTGGCAAACTGGCGCTGGCAAACTTGGCATTCACTTGCTGCCGCATCGTCATCAGTTGGACGGGTTTTTTTTCAGTCTCTTAAAAAAGCGATAGAATTATAGCATGGGAAAAGTGCAACTAAAAATAGTTGCACTTTATTAAAGAGCTTGATATAATACTAATAGGCGGTGAAAGCGTTGAGCAAAAGAGAGAAACTGATAACTCGCCTGCTGTCAAGGCCAAACGATTTCACTTTCGATGAACTAACAACTCTGCTTGGATTCTTCCAATTCAAACAAGTGAATTTGGGTAAAACAAGCGGTTCACGAGTAGCGTTCTCCAATGGAGAAGGCGATTTCATCCGCTTTCACAAACCGCACCCTAGGAACATTCTCAAGCCATACCAAGTAGTGGATATTATCACAGCCTTACAAGAAAGGGGATTGTTATGAGTAACTACATTCATTATCGTGATTATGTCGGCAGTATTAAGTTTGCCGAGGAAGAAGAAGTTTTTCACGGTAGAGTTATTGGCATAAAGTGCATGATTTCGTTTGAAGGAGACAGTGTAAAAACCCTCATCGAAGATTTTCATAATGCTGTAGATGAGTATTTGGAATTCTGCGAGAAAAGTAGTACACAGCCCGAAAGACCGTTCAAAGGGTCATTTAATGTGCGTATTCAGCCGGAATTGCACCGCAAAGCCGCCCTTGCCGCATCTGCTCGTGGTCTGTCTCTCAATGCCTTTGTGGAGGATGCCATTCGTCACAATGTGACTCAATCCTAAAAGGTCTTTGCCGTCCAATAGTAAATTAGACGCGCACTCAACTATTAAGGATTTCTAAATTGTTCAGAGTAAGCATTATCCTCCTGTCTTCACTCTTTTCACGTGTCAGTTTTGCGGCCTGATGGGCCGCATTGCAATTTAACGGTCGGTTTGGTATACTTGCTGAAGGAATGACCGCATAGAGCAGTAGATCAGGCAGACTAATGGTCATCGCCAAGCGGTAAGGACGTGTGCTAGATGAGAAAAAAAGTTAATATATTAGCATTACCACCTGAGCAATTGGTGGTTCTATTGTCTGGTCTTGGCCACCCGGCTTACAGAGCTGAACAAATTCTGGTTTGGCTCTATCAAAAAGGGGCTCGTTCTTTCGCTGATATGACAAATTTGCCAAACTCGCTCCGCGAGCAATTGAGCGAATTTGCTGAAATCGGTTTTTTAGAGTTGGTAAGGCGGCTGGTATCGAGAGACGGAACGGAGAAGTATTTATTTGCTTTGGCAGATAATCAGACGGTGGAGACAGTTGTTCTGCCTTATAATATCGGCTACAGTGCCTGTATCTCAACGCAGGTAGGTTGTAAAATGGGTTGCATGTTTTGTGCTTCAGGATTGCCTGGCTTTAGCCGTAATCTTTCTGCCGCAGAAATTTTGGCTCAAGTGTTGCAAGCCAAGCAGGAAGTGTCTGCACAAGGCAGGGAATTAAAAAGCTTGGTTCTGATGGGTTCAGGTGAACCGCTCGATAATTTTACTGCTATTGTCGCTTTTTTGGAAGCGGTACAAGATCCCAGGCGGCTGGGGATGAGTTTGCGCCATTTGACACTTTCTACTTCCGGGTTAGTGCCAAAAATCAGGGAATTGGCAGCACTTAAACTGCCGCTTACTTTGGCAGTGTCGCTCCATGCGCCAAATAACAGTCTGCGAGATAAAATAATGCCGATTAACAGGAAATATCCGTTGGAAGAATTGCTTGCTGCCTGTGATGAATACACTAAGTTAACAGGCCGGCGGCTTACATATGAATATACGCTGATTGAAGGTTTAAATGATGGGGTCAAAGAGGCGCGGGAGCTGGCGGCTCTCCTAAAAAAAAGACTTTGTCATCTTAATCTGATTCCTTTTAATGCGGTGCCCGAACTAGAGCTAAGCCCCAGCGCTCAAACGGTTGTTCAGGCATTTACTGCCATCCTGCGTAGCAGCGGGGTCAAAGTGACTGTCAGACGTAGACTGGGTGCAGATATTGCCGCAGCCTGTGGGCAGTTAAGTAACAAGATGAGTGGGGATTGTTAGCATGCAAAGGGTGAAAGCAATGAGAGCTGCCGGGATTAGCCACCCTGGTAGAGTGAGAGAGAATAACGAAGATAATTATCTGATTTGGCAGGAAGGAGCACTATCCCTGTTTGCTGTGGCAGACGGGATGGGTGGCCATGCCGCCGGAGAGGTGGCCAGCACCCTCGCCATGGAAACTGTAAAGCAATCTTTGCTAGAGCAGCGACTAACGCTCCTAGAGAAAGTGGCAGAAGGATGCACAATTGAGCCGTATTTGGTAGAAATATTAACTGCTGCAAACAGTAAAATTCTCTTGGCAGGGGGCAATAGGACGGAGTGCGTTGGAATGGGAACGACACTGACGTTGCTTTTGGCTGTTTCTGGTCAGGCATGGGTTGGGCATATCGGCGACAGCCGTGCATATTTGCTGCGCCAAGGCCGCTTGGAAATGCTTACTGAAGACCATACCCTGGTATCACAACTGGCTCGTTCCGGCCAAATTGGTGAGGAAGAAATGAGAAGTCATCCTCAGCGCCATATTCTGACTCAGGCCCTGGGGACGGAGCATGCGCCGTCATTTGATGTCCAAAAGTTTCTACTTGAGGCTGGCGACTTTCTTTTACTTTGCACCGATGGTCTCTATGGTTTGGTGGATGATGAAGAGTTGCTCCGGGAAATTCAGGCAAGCGACCCGCCAGAAGATATTCTGGAACGGTTGGTTGCTCTAGCTAATGAGCGAGGCGGAGTAGATAATATTACGGCAGTACTGGCGATTGCTCCATAATGTCGGTTTGATGACTGAGGTGACGAGATGATTGGTAAGATTTTAGGGAAGCGGTACCAGGTAGTGGAAAAAATTGGCGATGGCGGAACTGCCTTCGTTTTTAAAGGGATGGACAATCTGCTTAATCGCCATGTGACTGTAAAAGTACTGCGCCCTGAATACGTGAGTGACCAGGATTTTGTTCGCCGTTTTCGCCGTGAGGCACAAGCTGCCGCTAGCCTTTCCCATCCAAATATTGTGAGTATTTACGATGTGGGTGAGGAAGATGGCATTCGCTATATTGTGATGGAATATATTCAGGGTCAGTCCTTAAAAGAATTGATTGATGACCTAGGTCGTTTGCCGATACGTATGGCGGTGGATTATGCCTGTCAGATAGCTCATGCCTTAAGCAAAGCCCATAAACATGGCATTATCCATCGCGATATTAAGCCTCACAATATTTTGATTGGTGAGGACGGCCGGTTGAAAGTGACTGATTTTGGTATCGCTCAAGCTGTGACTGCCTCCACAGTGACTTATAGCGATGCTTTCATGGGTTCTGTTCATTATTTTTCACCGGAGCAGGCCAGCGGCGGCCAGACAGATGAAAAGTCAGACATTTACTCACTTGGTATTGTGCTCTATGAAATGCTCACAGGAAAAGTGCCCTACAGCGGTGATTCACCGGTTTCGGTGGCGCTTAAGCATATCCAGGAGCCGTTCCCAAAGCCGCGGGAAATTAATTCGCAAATCCCTGTTCCAGTTGAGCGCATTATTCGCAAAGCGGTGGAAAAAAGTCCAGAAAACCGCTACGTTTCCGCACGGGAAATGTCAGGCGAGTTGTCGAATTTTTTGAATGGCAGGGAAAATGTGGCGGCTGATGAGGTGCTTGTGCAAAACGCAAGGCAAACGGAAAAAGTAAAGCTGGCAGAAAAAAGCAGGTTGAAGCCGATACACAGGGCAGCGCTGGTTGCAGCAGCGCTAATTATTGCCCTGCTAGTATTTGGTGTTTTGATGTTAAGGGCGTACTGGGTTGTTCCTGATGTGGAAGTACCGGCGGTGGAAGGGGAATTATTGTCTCAGGCAGCAAGTATTTTAACTGAAGCAGGTTTGGCACACCGCGTGGCAGACCAAGTAGCCAGTGATCTTGTGCCCTCAGGCCAGGTGATAAGTCAGTCGCCTGCAGCCGGGCGAGTCGTTAAGAAAGGACGGGAAATTGAACTTGTCCTCAGTACAGGGCCGGATTTGGTTGAAGTGGAAGATGTGGTGGGGAAGATGGTGCGGGAAGCCTCACTGCTTTTGGAAGGGCAGGGTTTTGTAGTTGAAGTGTTGGAAAGACATAGCGACGAGCCTTCTGGAACGGTCATTGCTTCAAATCCCGGTAAGGGTCATCGTATTTCCAGGGGTTCGACGGTAACACTAAATGTAAGCATCGGGGGCAGGCCTTTTCCTGTGCGGAATTTGCGCGGGCTGAATTTGGAGGACGCAAAAAAATGGCTGGAACTTTTTGGCTTGCAATTAGGTTTTGTGGATGAGGAAGATAGTGACATCTATGCGGCCGGTCAGGTAATGGATCAGCTCCCCGCAGCCGGTGAGTTGGTACAGGCTGGAACTACGATTGATTTGACTGTCAGCAAAGGTCCCGGGCAGTCGGGCTTGCAAAGACATGAAATTCAAATTCTCACTAATGATATTCCTTTAGGTGAGGAAGTGACCGTAATTATTCGCGATGCAGCCGGTGAACGTACAGAGAAATTTCGCAATACAGGCGAACCGTTTGTCACTTTTGGTTTAGGCAGTGGTGAAGTGGAAGTGCGCTGGCAAAATAATGTTGAGATCATAAGCTTTCCATAAAGCAAGGGGTGAAGATGCTGCGGGGAATTATTATTAGGGCCGTAGGCGGTTTCTATGATGTGCGGACAGAAGACGGCGCCGAATACCGCTGCAGTGCCCGCGGCCGCCTTAAAAAGGATGGGACAACCCTTTTTGTGGGAGATCGCGCCTGTATAACTCCTCTCTCCGGACAGGAAGGAGTCTTGGATGCTGTTGAATCGCGGGAGACACTTTTGCCCCGCCCTCAGGTGGCGAATGTGGAGCAGGTGGTGATTGTCTGTGCACCACAAAACCCCCAGCTCTCCCTGCAGCTTTTAGACAGATTGCTTGTCTTGGCTGAAAACGAGCAGTTGCGTGCCATTATCTGTATGAATAAAGAAGATCTGCCACATGAAGAAGCCGAGTCATCTTTGCGCAATCTCTACGAAAGTGCCGGGTATCTGTTGATTATGACTAGCGCAAAATTTGGGCAGGGAATCGAAGAGTTGAAACAGCAATTACGCGGCAGGATATCGGTCTTGGCCGGTCCGTCCGGCGTAGGAAAGTCATCGCTCTTAAACAGTATTCAGCCCGGCTTAAAGCTGCGCACCGGTGAAGTTTCCAAAAGACTAAAGAGTGGCCGTCATACTACACGTCAGGTTGAACTGTTTGCGCTCGATTGCGGCGGCTTAGTGGCAGATACTCCCGGATTTAGTCAGTTGGCTCTAGCGGCCGTTTCCCCGCAAAAATTGCCGTTATGTTTTCCTGAATTTTTTACATTTGCGCCTCAATGTCGTTTTAATCCCTGCAGACACCGGGACGAGCCTGATTGTGCCGTGAAAGAGGCGGTAGTCGCCGGCAAGATAGGGGAGTCTCGCTACAAGAATTATCTCGTCTTTCTGGACGAGGTTCTCACCCAGGAGAGGAGATACTGAGATGGTTAAGATTGCTGCATCGCTCTTATCCGCCGATTTTTCCCGCCTGGCGGAAGAAGTGAAAAAGGTTGAGCAAGGCGGAGCGCATTGGCTGCATTTTGACGTCATGGATGGGCATTTTGTGCCTAATCTCACTATGGGGCCTCAGGTAGTTAGCTCGTTGCGCAGCCAATCTTCTTTATTTTTTGATGTGCATTTAATGATTGAAAAACCTGAGCGTTATCTGGAAGCATTTGCGCGAGCCGGTGCCGACTTGATCACAGTGTCGGCGGAAACATGCACTCATCTGCATCGTGTGATACAAATGATTCGTGGCTTGGGAGTTAAAGCCGGGGTGGCGCTAAATCCGGCAACGCCGCTTGCCGTGCTGGAATATATTTTGACTGATATTGATCTGGTGTTGATTATGAGTGTGAATCCCGGCTTTGGCGGACAGAAATTTATCCCGGCCGCCTTACCGAAAATCCGTCGCTTAAAAGAACTGCTGGGGGATCTTCCTGTTCATCTTCAGGTGGATGGCGGAATCACTGCGGAGACAGCGCCGCAGGTTAAAGAGGCCGGCGCTACTGTACTGGTAGCAGGAACGACAATTTTTGGCGAGCCGGATGTAGTAGCAGCCATCAAGATGCTCCAGACGAGCCATTTGTGATGTTCGGGGATATCGATGAATAGGCTTTTTTAAGGCAGCAGAAAAAACATTTTACCCCAACACAAGCCAATGTTTATGGGGATTATGAAGCTAGGTAGCAGCAGTTTTTATAAA